>Ga0182024_10002281_pt1 | contig 47992 bp, 49 predicted proteins | sample P32metaG_FD_120480 | JGI IMG/M metagenome (GOLD analysis project Ga0182024, IMG submission 120480) | Permafrost microbial communities from Stordalen Mire, Sweden - P3-2 metaG (Illumina Assembly) | ecosystem: Environmental > Terrestrial > Soil > Wetlands > Permafrost | place: Sweden: Stordalen... | reverse complement strand
GCAGCCAGCAACACGATCCGGGCCCGTTGCGCCAAACCCGCCGGCATCGACGACGCCCGAGTCCAAGCCTCGAGCACAGCCCGATCAGCCGACGGTAGCTCCACCCCGACATTCAACGCCATACCCAAGGATCCCACTCGAACCACGCTGAGTCAAGGAACTTCGTTCACGCGACACTAGCCAAAGAGAGGCTGCGTGAGTCCAGGGAATCCGCCGGTGCCTTGGCAGGGATTGAGCGGCCGTCCGCTGAGCATGGAGACGTCAGAGCGCGGTCGACCCGTTCGGCGCCGCATTTCGAAATGCAAGGGACATGGCATTGGCTAGTGTCAGGGAAGAAGCCCGGCAGGACCACCCCGGGACCTAAGGGATCGCGGGTCGCCGGTTGAAGGGCTGTCCTCCCAAGCCAGGCGCACCTGGGCGATCAGGGTGACACTCCGACGTCCGCCCTGCCACCGCTATCGCTACGCCCGGGTGCTTGCTCACCACCAAGGGGACCAGACTTGCACCGCTGGCCCGAGCGCTCGTCGAGGCCGGGTTGCGGCGGGTGAACTTCAGCTGCGACTCGCTGCGACCACTGCGCTTTTCTCAGATCCGGCGACGGGGCGACCTCGACACCGTCGTCGGGGCCACGGACGCTGCCCAAGGCGGCGGGGCTTGCGCCGATCAAGGTCAACGTGGTCGTGATGGCCGGCGTGAACGATGACGAAGTCCTCGACTTCTGCACCTTGTCGTGACACCGGCCGGGTGGTGCGTTTCATCGAGTACATGCCCCTCGACGCCGAGGGCCACGAGCGCCGCGACCAGGTGGTGGCGAGCGAGGAGATCCTGGCTGGCGTCGGTGCCCGGTGGCCTCTCGAGCGCGTCGACACACCCGGAGATCCGGCGCCGGCCGAAAGGTTCCGCTTCGTCGATGGTCGGGGAGAGATCGGGGTGGTGGCGAGCGTGACCCGCCCCTTCTTCGGGACCTGCAACCGGCTGCGCCTGACCACGGACGGCGCCATCCGCAACCGCCTCTTCTCCGACGACGAGGTCTCGGTACGGACCGCGCTGCGCAATGGTGGAAGCGACGGCGACCTCGCCATGGCGCTGCGCAGGGCAGTGTGGGGAAAGCTGCCCGGACACGGAATCAACGATCCAGGGTTCCTTGCGCCCGGCCCGCTCGATGTCGATGATCGGCGGGTGAAGGTGCCTCTTCAGAGCCGGTTGCCGAGGCCTGGTCCTCGCAACGACACGGTGCCCGACGCAAGAGCCGATGACGTTCTCGCAGTGGCGCGAAACCGCTCGGACGATGAGTTCACCCGCGTGGCGGAGCCCGGTGTCTCGGGCGACGACGATGAGGTGGCGCTGTTCCTGTCGAAATCTCGCGAACAATGCTATTTGGCAAGGCCGAGACCATGGGGCGGCGGTCAGGGCAACATCCGCTCACCTCGACAGCCGGCCGGTCACGCCGAGGTCATACACAAGGGCGCCGCTCTTCTCGACGCGCGCCTCGGGGTTGGGTGGGTGGGGTTGGAGCCGCCCGTCGTGGAAGAGGTGTCGCACCTCCAGGCCCCGCAGGAGCACGGCGGCATCGGCAATGAGCCGGCGGTGACAGCGCCACCACACCGACTCCGAGCACATCACCGCCACGTGGCGCTCACAGGCGTCGGTCACGAGCTGGTCCAGGGCGTCGAGGAACGGCCGGGACGCCATGTAGTCGGCATAGGGCCTGGAACGAGAGGTTCCGCCACGCCACGTTGGGCGAGTCGGGCTGCGGTTTGCGCCGGCCGCCGAGCGCCGGCCGCCACTCGTAGCCCAAGCCGTCGGCCGGGACCGAGTGGGCCATGGCCTCTCGGGCGAAGTGCGGGAGGCGGCGACTGCCCGGGAACGAGCGCACGTCGATGATGCCCGAGATCCCGGCCTCGGCCACCAATCCAGTGAGCTCTCCGATCTCGAGGGTGCCATGGCCGACGGTGTACAGCACTCCCACCAGGCTACGAACGCCCGCCCGCCCGGTCATGCCGGCTTGCCCGCGTCTTCGGGGACGACCGAGCGGGCGCTGTGGTGCAACCGGAGATGGCGTGCTGGCTGCTTGGTACCTCTGGCCTCCGTGTGGCGATCATCGGGGTCGGTCCACACGGTCGACGACGGGGTAAAAAGAACACCATGACCGACGAGAAGCCTCCGTTTCCTCCCTTCACCCGGGACAGCGCGGCCCAGAAGGTACAGAGCGCCGAAGATGCCTGGAACAGCTGCGATCCGCAGAAGGTCGCCCAGGCGTACAGCGAGGACTCGGTGTGGCGCAACCGGGATATCTTCGTCACCGGGCGTCAAGACATTGTCGGGTTCCTCACCGCCAAGTGGCAGCGCGAGTTCGACTACGCCTTGCGCAAGCACTTGTGGGCCTTCGACGGCAACCGCATCGCGGTCCGCTTCCAGTACGAGAGCCACGACGGCGATGGCCAGTGGTGGCGCAGCTACGGCAACGAGCTGTGGGAGTTCGACGACCGCGGATTGATGACGCGCCGAGAGGCGAGCATCAACGACGTGCGCATCGACGAGCGCGAGCGACGCATCTTCGGACCCCGCCCGCAAGACGAGCGTGGTCGTGAGCTCCCACTGGAGTGATGCAGCGATGCTCGGCTTGCAGGTGGAGTGCCTGCGTTGACGCCGACAGTCCCAACGTCTTGAGTATCCGTCGCCCGGACACCCGTCGGTGTCGTCAGGCGGTTGAGCCAGGCTCGTTCCGTTGCCGGCACCAAATTGAGGCGGACCAACCCGCTCGGAGTGGACGATGACTTCTGTGGCGTCGCTGCGGGGCGCCCCTGACGCAGCTCGGTGTCAGGGCCCCGTGCCCGGTAATCCGTGCTGCACGACATCGGGAGCGATGGCTTGACCAGCGGTCTCGGCTGCTGGTTGGCGGAGGGAGCCCAACGGGTCTGTGCCCTGAAGCGCCGCGCGATCTTCCCCCGGCGACCCAACCGCTCCTGGCCTCTCGACGGCGTCGTTGGCTCCGCCCTCCCCGAATTTCGGCCGCCGCATCCAGATGTAGACGCCGGTGTAACAGGCCGCAGAGCGCGAGGGCGAGCCCGCCCCACAGCACCCAGGTCATCAGCGAGATGCCTCCGATGCCGGCGGCGTGCTGCACCGCCGTCACGAGCGCACTCGACGGGTGTTGCCTCATGACCTCACCTCTCACGCGGGTCGAGCACGTCGCGGTCGATGCCGTAGGAACGTGCGGCGTCGAGTACCGCCTCGGCTTTGATCTTCCCCTGGGTGAACAGGCCCCAGAGCACGGCCACCACGACGTGGGCCGCATCGACCTCGAAGTGCCGGCGCAAGGCGGAGCGGGTGTCGGAAAGCCCGAAGCCGTCGGTGCCGAGCGGCACGAAGGGCTCGGGCATGAACCGGCCGACCTGATCGGCCACGAGCTTGAGGTGATCCGTCACCGCTACGACCGGTCCGTCACCTTCGGCGAGGACCCTCTGGGCATAGGGGACCCGGGGCTGCTCACCAGGATGGAGCCGGTTCCAGCGTTCGACCGAGAGGGCATCGTCACCGAGCGCCTTGTAGCTGGTCGCGCTCCAGATCTCGGTGGCGACGTCGAAGCGATCGAGCAGTCCGGCCTAGGCCTCCAGGGCAGCGAGCATGGCGGTCCCGCTGGCGAGGATCCGGGCCCGATGGTGCCGTTCCTCGGGGGCCTCCCGGTAACGGTAGAGGCCCGGCCAGGATCCCGTCTTCGGCACCCTGGGGCATCGGTGGCTGGACGTAGGCCTCGTTGTAGAGCGTCAGGTAGTAGAGGAGGTCCTCTGGGTGGGGGCCGTGCATACGCTCGAGGCCGTCGCGCACGATGACCGCCACCTCGTAGGCGAAGGCGGGGTCGTAGGCGCGCAGGTTTGGAATGGCGCTGGCGAACAGGAGGCTGTGGCCGTCGCAGTGCTGGAGGCCCTCGCCTTGGAGGGTGGTCCGCCCGGCGGTGGCCGCCAGGAGGAATCCGCGGGCGTGCATGTCGCCGGCCGCCCACAACAGGTCCCCGAAGCGGTGGAAGCCGAACATCGAGTAGTAGACGAAGAACGGGACCATCGGCTCGCCCCAGGTGGCATACGAGGTGGCCGCTGCGAGGAACGACGCCATCGAGCCCGCCTCGGTGATCCCCTCTTCGAGGATCTGACCGTCGGCGGCCTCTTGGTAGCTGAGCAGCAGGCCCGCGTCGACCGGCTCATAGTGCTGGCCGCCCGGTGCGTAGATCTTCACCTGGCGAAACAGCCCGTCGATCCCGAAGGTGCGGGCCTCGTCGGGGATGATGGGGACCACCCGCGGCCCGACCTCGGGGTCGCGCAGCAGGTTGCGCAGTAGGCGGGTGAACGCCCCAGTGGTAGAGGCCGCCACCTTCTCGCCCGTGCCCGCTTCGAGCTCCTGGTACGGGCCGCTTCCTGGGAGGGTCAGGGCCCGAGGGCGGACCGTCCGGTGTGGCAGGTAGCCGCCCAGTGCTCGCCGGCACTCGGTGAGGTACTCGTACTCGGGCGAGTCAGTGCCCGGGTGGGCGTAGGGCGGTAGTTCCTGGGCCAGCTCGGCGTCGGAGATCGGCAGGTCGAGGCGATCGCGGAAGGTGCGCAACTCGGCCTCGGTCATCTTCTTGATCTGGTGGGTGGCGTTGCGGGCTTCGATGTCGGATCCGAGCGCCCAGCCCTTGACCGTCTTGGCCAGGACCACCGTCGGCACCCCGTGGTGTTCCACGGCGGCCCGGTACGCGGCGAAGACCTTCCCCGCGTCGTGCCCGCCGCGCCGCAGCTTCTTCAGCTCGTCGTCGGCCATCCCGGCGACCAGTTGGCGTAGCCGTGGATCGGGGCCGAAGAAGTGCTCGCGGATGAAGGCGCCGCTCTCGACGCGGAGCTGCTGGTACTCGCCGTCGAGGGTGGTGTTCATCTTCTCGACGAGCACGCCGTCGGCGTCCGCGGCGAGGAGCGGATCCCACTCGCGCCCCCAGACGACCTTGAGCACGTTCCAGCCGGCGCCGCGGAACAGCCCTTCGAACTCTTGGATCACCTTCCCGTTGCCCCGCACCGGGCCGTCGAGGCGCTGGAGGTTGCAGTTGACGACGAAGACGAGGTTGTCGAGGTGCTCTCGACCAGCCAGGGCGAGGGCGGCCAGGCTCTCGGGCTCGTCCATCTCGCCGTCTCCGGTGAAGCACCAGACCGTGGCCTCGGCGGTGTCGGCGATGCCCCGGTCGGCCAGGTAGCGGTTGAACCGGGCCTGGTAGGCCGCCTCGATCAGGCCGAGGCCCATCGACACGGTCGGGAACTCCCAGAAGTCGCTGCGCCGGGGGTGAGGATAGGAGGGCAGTCCGCCCCCGACCTCCCGGCGAAAGCCGTCCAGCTGTGCCTCGGTGAGCCGACCCTCGAGAAACGCCCGGGTGTAGATGCCTGGCGCGGAGTGCCCTTGGAAGAACACCTGATCGCCGGGATGCTCTGCGCTCTTGGGCCGGAAGAAGTGGTTGAACCCCACCTCGTAGAGCGTCGCCGCCGAGGCGTAGGTGGCGAGATGCCCGCCGATGCCGTCGGCCCGGTGGTTGGCCCGGGCCACCATCACGGCCGCGTTCCAGCGCACGAAGTGGCGGATCCGGGCCTCGAGCGTCTCGTCGCCGGGAAAGGCCGGTTCGGACTCGGGTCCGATCGTGTTGCGGTAATCGGTCGTGACGCCCCCGTCGAGACGAACCCCCTTGGTCCGGGCACGGGTGACGACGCGCTCGAGGAGCCGGCTCGCTCGCTCTGCGCCCTCGGCCGCGATAAGCGCGTCGACCGAGTCGAGCCATTCCTGGGTATGGTCGGGATCTGGATCGGTGTAGGTCGACACGACTGGCTCCTTTGGAATCGACCGGGTGGCCGACGTGCGGCCCCTACTGGCTCTCGTACTGGTGGGCGTCGCCGAGCGCGTGCAGCGCGACGGTGGAGTGGGCATAGGCGCCGCCGGCGCGCATCTCGGCGGCGACCCAGATCGCCTCCATGATCTCCTCGTCGGTGGCGCCCTTGCGCCGGGCGAGCTGCGAGTGGCCGGCGATGCAGTACGGGCATTGCGTGACGTGGGCGACAGCGACCGCGACGAGCTGCTTGGTCTTCTCGTCGAGCGCGCCGGGGCTGAAGACGGCCCGGCTGAACTTCTCGAAGGCGTCGTGGATCTCGGGTGCGAGCTCCTTGCGCCGCCGGCCGATCTCCGCCGTCGCCGTCGGGTACACGCTCTTGTCCTCAGCCATCGCTCCTCCTAGTGGTCTCTACGAGCGGCTGCGCACTGCAGGGTCCGCTGGTCGATGGGCAGTGTCCCAGTCGTCGTGGCGCCGCCCTGCTGCGAGGTTCTGGCGGCTCCTGCCCACCAGCCGTGCGCACTCGGGGCCCCAATCGGGTGCAAGCCGTCGGGGGCGGTCACCCTGTCCTCGCGTCGCGGCTCGGCTACCACCGGCACTTGCGCTCCTTCGGCACTCGGTAGTGGTGCTGGATTTCGTCACTGACAGCTATTCTAGTCTTGCCTAGAGTTATGTGGACCATGACGAAGAGCGATGGGAGCGGCGACGTCATTTGGCCACTGGCGCGGAGAATCTCATCCCCGGCGGGATGGGCGGCCACGAGGCTGGGCCGGTCGTCTCGGTCGGCAAGGGAAGAGCCGGTCGGCTGGCCCGAGGAGGTGGCGCGCCGGTCAGGCGTGATCTTCGCTGTAGACATGATCGTCGGACACGCCGAGGTTGCCTAGCGCGGCCCGCACCGACAGGACCATGTCTCCCGGTCCGGCGACGTAGCAGCAGTGCGGCACCAGCCCGGCGTGAACGTGCCCCAGCACGTCGCTGAGCATGTCGGCGTCGATGCGCCGATGGAAGCGAGCGGCGGGATCGTGCGAGCTGCGGGTGAAGGTATGGACGAGCGTGAACCACCGGTGTCGGCGGGCCAACTCCTCGAGCGGCTCGGCCAAGAGCACCGTCGTACGATCGCGGCTCGAACAGAGCATCGTCATCGGGGTCTCTATCCCTCGCGCCGCCGCGTAGCGCACGATCGACACCAGGGGAGCGACCCCGCTGCCAGCGCCGATCAGTGCTACCGGCCCGCCGTCCTGCTCGGTCCAGGTGAGGAAGCCGAACGGGCCCCGTACCGCAAGGACGTCGTCAACCTGGACGCGGCGGGCGAGCAACGGTGAGGCCCGCCCGCCTTCCACCTCGCGGACGGTGATCTCGATCTCGGGGCCGGATGGGAAGGCCGACGAGGAGAGCGAGTACGCCTGTTGGACGGCGCCGGGTGGAGCGTCGATGGCGAGTTGGACGAGATAGTACTGGCCGGGAAGGACCACAGGCGTTTCGGGGAGGTGCAGCCGCAGCGTCGTGGCCGAGGGGTCCCGGCAGACGGCGACGACGCGGGCGGCCTCCCACAGCGCCGCCTGGTCGGCGGCGAGCCAGCGATCGGAGGGCACGTCCGAAGCGGTCTGGGTCACCGCTCATCTCCGATGATCATGACCCACGCCCGGGGCTCCCGCACGTCCTCGAGCGCCGCCCCGGCGACAAGTACAGCCCTGTCACCACCCAGCGCGACGACCGTGGGCCAGCGCCGGCCCGACAACCGCAGATGGGTGGTGCTGTGGCCTTGCCGGTCGATCCGGCGTATCGCGCTGTTGCCGTGGTCGGCGACCCACAGAGAGCCGTCGGTGGCCGCCGCGATTCCAGTCGGCCAGCGAAGGCCGCTGCCCGGTCCGCTCGTGTCGCCGCCCGCCGGCTCGCCGGCCAGCGTCGTCACCTCTCTGTCAGGGGCGATCCGTCGGATCGCGTTGTTGCCGGTATCGGCCACCCAGCAGGTGCCCTCGGCATCGACGTCGAGGGCGGCGGGGCGCCGGAACCGGGCGTGTGGGCCGCGACCGTCCCCGTAGTCGTAGATCGAGCCGGCGACGGTCGTGACGATGCCGTCGGGCGAGATCACCCGGATCCGGTCGTTGCCGGTGTCGGCGACGTAGCAGGTGCCGTCGGCGGCGACCGCCACGTCGTTGGGGAAGCGGAACATAGCCTCCGTGCCGGGCCCGTCGCGATACCCGTTTGCGCCACCAGCGACGACTCGCAGCGCGCCGTCGGGGCAGATGGCGCACACCCGGTGGCGGGTGCTGTCGGCCACGAACAACGAGCCGTCGGGAGACAGCGCCAACCCAGCCGGCGTGGACAGCCGGGTCGAGCCTTCTTCGCTGTTCTGCTTGAGCCGGGCCGGGGTGACGACGATCGGCGTAGCCGTACCAGCCAGGGCGACGCGCCAGATCGTCCCCGACGCCGAATCGGAGACCAGGGTCGCGCCGTCGACGACGGCGAGTCCGCCGGCGCGCCCGGAGAAGGAGAACAGCGCCCGGGAATGCCCGGACGCCGGGTCGGCCACACCCACTGCGGGGTACGGTGCACCCGCCCTGTCCTCGGTTCGGTGCTCACGCTCTCCCGCGGCAATGACGGTCATCACTTCTTCCTCCGGTCTGTCGCGTTGTCAGGCAGCGGGATCGTGCAAGGCCAGCCGCTCGTCTCGGGCTTGGAGCACGAGGAGGGCTACCAGTTCCTCGGCCCGGCCAGAGCACGTCAGCGGAGGGCCTGGGCAGCCCCGTGCCGCCTCGCCGACCAGCGCCTCTGCGGCACTGGACAGCCGTTGCTGCCCCCGCCGCAGGATGCGGGCCTGCGCCGGGGGCAGGTGGGTCATGGCGACGACCTCGTCGTCGAGGTGAACGGCCAGGGCGTCGGTGAACTCGCGTGCCAGCTGGGCCAGGCGTTGGACGTCGCGGTCACCGGTGGTGGCGTGCACCTTGCGGGCCAGTGTGAGCAGGCCTTCGTGACCGAGGCGGCCCATCTCATGCCACCTCCCTGGTGCTGTGGGTCGCGGCTCGCCCCATCGCACAGCGGCCTTCGTGCACGGCCACCTCCATGGCCCGACCGAGACCACTCATGAAGGTCGTGGCGGTCGAGCGGGCAACGTGGCGGCCGAGCACCAGGTCTCCCGCGAGGCCGAGGACCCCGAGCGGCGGGTAGTAGGTGCCTTCCAGGACTAGCTCGGTGCTCGTCCCGGTCCGGGATCGTGCCAACAGGTCGACGTCCATCACGGGAAAGAGCCCTCGACCCCGCGGGCTTGCCAGCGCACATGGGCGAGCAACCATGGCCTCCGACGATGGACGCTTCGCACCTCGACTTCGACGGGCACCTGGATCACGCGGGCCACCGGCGCATCGACACTCCCGCCACCGGGCCGTGTCATCGCCTCACGGGCAGCGAAGGCCGACTCGACCAGATCGGCCAGGCAAATGTGAGCTGCTCGCTCCACCTCAGCGAAGGGCAGCTCGACGGCGGTGGAGATGACGACCGTACGACGGAACGGCAGCAACCCGTGCTCGGACGATGGCTGCTTTGGGATCCTCGTTGCTGCTCGCATGGGACTCCTTCCGACGACTCTCTCCCTGAGTATATCTAATAGCAACTAGAGATACGAGGAAAGAACAGATGGACAGGGTGGTGATCGTGGGTGGCGGTTTTGCCGGGTTGGCGGCGGCTCGCCGGCTCGCCGGAGCACCGGTCGATGTGCAACTGGTCGATCGCCACAACTTCCATTCCTTCCAGCCGCTGCTCTACCAGGTGGCGACGGTGGGTCTCGACGCCGCCGAGCATGCACTCTGCCTCTACACGCTCGACGACGCCCGCTGGGTCCGCAACACGGTCCTCGCCAGCCTCGAGCGGGCCGACCGTGAGCACGCAGACAGCGATCCGCTCGTCGTAGTCGTCGGCGGCGGTCCGACCGGAGTCGAGACGACCGGCGCTCTGACCGAGCTCATCGACATCGCCATCCGTCACGACCGGCTGCGTCTCGACCGCCGCCCCGGCCGGGTGGTGCTCCTCGACGCTCGTGACCGTTTGCTTCCGGGCTTTGCCCCGCGGGCGAGCGCCTATGCGGAAAAGACGCTGCGCGCTCGGGGAGTCGAGGTTCGGCTCGGCACCCAGGTCGCATCGGTCTCACGGGCCGGCGTCACTTTGGCCGACGGAAGCAAGATCGCGGCCGCCGTCGTGATCTGGGTAGCCGGGGTCAAGGTGGAGGGCACCTTGGCGTCGGGCTTGGCGGGGTTGCGGGGACAGAACGGCCGGCGGGTCGTCGAGCCCGACCTCTCGCTCGCCTTCTACCCTGAGGTCTTCGTCGTCGGCGACGCGGCGGCCCTCCGGTCACCCGGTGGAGGCACGGAGATCGAGGGAGGCCGCAGCCCGAGCCCCGACGGACCCCTCGTGCCCCAGGTCGCCCAGGCGACGATCCAGTCGGGCGACCACGCAGCGAGGCAGATCCTGAACCGGGTGAGCGGCAAGGAGACGACCCGCTTCGTGTACCACGACAAAGGGATGATGGCGACGGTCGGGCGGCGAGCCGCCATCGCACAGCTGCGGGGCGGTGCCGTGGTCCGAGGGATGCCGGGCTGGCTGGCCTGGCTCTCCCTTCACCTCGTGTACCTCATCGGGTTCCGCAACCGGGTGGTCGTCCTCGTGAACTGGGCGTGGCGCTACTGCAAGTGGCCCGCGGGCCTGCGTCTCATCGTCGGGGACGTCGAGCATCGGCTCGGCGGCCCGGCGCTGCGGTGCCCCGAGTGCCGCCGGTCAGCGCCTCAGCGTCCGTGAACGGCGCCCGCCAGGAGGCGCCACTCGGCGAGCGGCAGCCGGTCCGGTTCGGCGGTCAGCACCTGGACCGCGACGTGGTCGGCGCCTGCGTCGAGGTGGGCGTGCAGGTGGGCGGTGACCTGTTCGGTCGAACCCCGGGCGACGACGGCGTCGACGAGGCGGTCACTGCCACCGTCGGCAAAATCCTCGTCGCTGTAGCCGAGGCGGGCCAGGTTCCCTCGGTAGTTGGCGAGCTCGAGGTAGGCGCCGAGGTGGGCACGGGCGACCCGGCGCGCCCGGTCGCGATCGCCCTCGAGCACGACGGCCACCTCTGGGCAGAGCAACTTGGTGGGCCCGAGCGCCTGGCGTGCCCCAGCGGTGTGCTCGGGTGGCACCAGGTAGGGATGGGCGCCGTCGGCCCGGGCGGCAGCGAGGGCGAGCATGCGCGGCCCGAGCGCACCGAGCACCCGCACCATCGTCGCCGGCGCCGGGGCGGGGCCCTGGTAGGGGGCGGTGTCCATGGCGTCGAGGTAGGACGCCATGGCCTCGAGGGGCCGCTCGTAGCGGTGGCCCCGAGGCTCGACGAGGCGGTCGTGGCTCACGCCCAGGCCGAGGACAAACCGGCCGCCCCAGGCCTCGGCGAGGGTGCGCTGTCCGGCCGCCATCGCCATCGGGTCGCGGGCCCAGATGTTGGCGACGCCCGTCGCTATCACCAGCTGGGTGCTGGCCGACAGCAGCAATGACGCGTTGGCGAACGCCTCGCGCCGGGCGGCCTCGCCGACCCAGAGTGCCCCGAACCCGAGCGCCTCGATCTCGGCGACCGCATCGCGGACAGCACCAGCGGGCTGTCGGTCAAGGGCGGAGGTCCACAGCCCGAACTGGCCCAGCTCCACCTCGCGGGCTCAACCCCGGCCGGCTGGCGCCGAGCCCGCCAGCTGGCGAAGGACGTAGGGGAGGATGCCGCCGTGGCGGTAGTGCTCGCGCTCGCTCGGGGTGTCGAGGAGCGCCCGCAGAGGCAGGGCTCGCCCGTCGGCCAGGACCCGAAGGGCGTCCTCTGCGCCGTTTGCGGCGGCCTCGATGCCCACGATGTCGAAGGACTCCTCGCCGGTGAGGTCGAGGCTCGCCAGCGACGCGTCGGCCTCGAACTGGAGGGGGAGGACGCCCATGCCGATGAGATTGGAGCGGTGAATCCGCTCGAAGCTCTCGGCGAGCACCGCCTTGACCCCGAGCAGCATCGTGCCCTTGGCCGCCCAGTCGCGCGACGAGCCCGAGCCGTACTCTTTGCCGGCGAGGACGACGAGGGGGACGGCGTCGACCCGGTAGCGCTCGGCGGCTTCGAAGATCGAAAGCTGCTCGCCGCTCGGCAGGTGACGGGTGACGCCACCCTCCACCCCGGGCACGAGGGCGTTCTTCAGGCGGACGTTGGCGAAAGTGCCCCGAACCATTACGTCGTGGTTGCCGCGTCGGGCCCCGAAGGAGTTGAAGTCACCCCGCTCGACGCCCCGCTCGATCAGGTAGCGCCCGGCCGGCCCGGTGGCGGGGATCGAGCCGGCGGGCGAGATGTGGTCGGTGGTCACGCTGTCGCCGAGGACCACAAGCGCCCGGGCACCGAGCACGTCGCGGAGCTCACTGGGATCGCGGCCCACCGCGTCGAGGAAGGGCGGGCGCTGCACGTAGGTGGACCCGGTTTGCCACTCGAAGCGGGTGCCGCTGCCAGCCTCGAGCGACGCCCAGCGTTCGTCCCCGTCGTACAAGGTGGCGTAGGCGGCGCTGAACTGGTCGCGCCCCAAGACCTCGGCCACCACGGCGTCGATCTCTTCGGGCGCCGGCCACAGCTCTGCCAGCAGCACCGGCTCACCGGTGGCGCTAACCCCGAGCGGCTCGGAGGCAAGGTCGATGTCCATCGTGCCGGCGAGGGCGTAGGCCACGACGAGGGGCGGCGACGCGAGGTAGTTCATCCGCACCTCGGGGTGGATCCGGCCTTCGAAGTTGCGGTTCCCCGACAGCACCGCGCAGACCGCCAGGTGCTCGGCGGCGACCGCCTCGGACACGCCGTCGAGCAGCGGGCCGGAGTTGCCGATGCAGGTGGTGCAACCGTAGCCGACGAGGTCGAAGCCGAGCTCGGCGAGCGGACCGGTCAGCCCGGCCCGATCGAGGTAGTCGATCACGACGCGCGAGCCAGGGGCGAGGGAGGTCTTGACCCAGGGCTTGGGTCGAAGACCCCGCTCGACGGCCGCCTTGGCCAAGAGCCCGGCGCCGATCATCACCTGGGGGTTGGAGGTGTTGGTGCAGCTGGTGATGGCGGCGATGACCACGTGCCCGTCGTCGATGCCCACCGCCTCATCCTGCACCCGGGCCGCCACCGCTCGTCGCACCCGGCTCGGTTCGGGTCCTCCCGCCTCATCAGCGCTCGTCGAGGTCGCCTGCAAGAGCGGGTCCGGCCTCCCCGAAGCGGTCAACCCGGCCATGGCCGACGGCGGGTCGCTGGCGGGGAACGACTCGGCCGAGGCCTCTTCGGGGCTGTCGTCGGCGAGGCCGGGGAGCGTCGGGCCCGTCGTGGTCGCTGGCCAGGTGGGGTGCACGGAGTTGGGTTCGAGCCGGCCGAGCGCGGCCCGGAACGCCCGGCGGGCCCCCGACAGCGCGACGCGGTCCTGGGGCCGTGAGGGCCCGGCGATGCTCGGCTCGACTGCGGACAGGTCGAGGGTCAGCAGCTCGGTGTAGGTGGCGCGGTCGCCACCCGGCTCGTGGAAGAGGCCTTGCTCTTTGGCATAGCGCTCGACGAGAGCGACGCGGTCGGCCGAGCGCCCAGTGAGGCGCAGGTAGTCGAGGGTGACCTCGTCGATGGGGCTGATGGCGCAGGTGGCGCCGTACTCGGGGGTCATGTTGCCGAGCGTCGCCCGGTGCTCGGCGCGAAGTCGCCGCAGGCCCGAGCCGGTGAACTCGACGAACTTTCCGACCACCCCGTGGCGGCGCAAGAGCTCGGCCATGGTGAGCACCAGGTCGGTGGCCGTGGCGGCCGGCGGCAGCTCGCCCGAAAGCTCCACTCCGACGACCGCCGGCATCGGCATCGGGAGGGGCTGGCCGAGCATGGCCGCCTCGGCCTCGATGCCGCCCACGCCCCACCCGAGCACGCCGAGCCCGTTCACCATCGGGGTGTGGGAGTCCGTGCCAACCAAGGTGTCGGGGAAGGCGTCGCCCTAGTCGGTGGAAAAGACCACCCGGGCCAGGTACTCGAGATTGACCTGGTGGCAGATGCCGGTGTCGGGCGGCACCACGGCGAAGCGATCGAAGGCCTGCTGGGCCCAACGCAGCAGGCGGTAGCGCTCGACGTTGCGGGCGTGCTCGATCGCCGCATTGGCGGCGAAGGCGTCGGGGCGGGCGACGACCTCGGCGATCACCGAGTGATCGATGACCAGCTCGACGGGGACGCGGGGATTGACGAGCGCCGGGTCACCACCGAGCTCGGACAGGGCGTCGCGCAACGCGGCAAGGTCGACCACGGCCGGGACACCGGTGAAGTCCTGGAGGAGCACCCGCTCGGGGGCGAAGGCCACCACGGCAGGGTCGGCGGGGTTCCCGGGCCACGCCGCCAGGCGCGCGACGTCGGCGGCGGTGACCTGGCGGCCGTCCTCGTGGCGCAGGACGTTCTCCAAGAGGATCTTGATCGAGTACGGCAGGCGCCCGATGTCGCCGGCGTCCTCGAGCGCGGACAGCCGCCAGATCCGGTAGTGGCGGTCGCCGACCTCGAGGGTCGCTCGGGCGCCGAAGGTGTCGAGGGTCATGGCGTCCTGCGTGTTGGGCCGTGAGCCGCCGCCGGTCACGGCTACTCGCTCTTCGACTGAGCAGGCCCCGACGGCCCCGTCGACGCCGGCACGGTCGTGGGAAGGCTGCCGTCCAGCTCGGCGCGCAGGGTCCGGGCGGCGGCCACCATGTGGGCGAGGGCGGCGGTCACCTCGTCGTAGCGGCGCGTCTTGAGCCCGCAGTCGGGGTTGACCCACAGGCGGTCAGCCCCGACGGCGCCGAGCGCGCGTCGGAGCAGGGTCTCGAGCTCGGCCGCGGCCGGCACCAACGGCGAGTGGACGTCGTAGACCCCCGGGCCGACCCCACCTCGGTAGCGGGCGTGGCGGAGGTCGCCGAGGAGGGCCAGGTGCGACCGGGAAGCCTCGAAGGACACCACGTCCACCTCCAGATCCTCCAGCACGTCGACGACATCGGCAAGCTCGGCGTAGCACATGTGGGTGTGGACCTGGGTGGCCACAGCCGCCGCCTGCGTGGCGAGCCGGAAGGCCCTCGTAGCCCAGGCCAGGTACCCGAGGCGTTCGGCGACCCGCAGCGGCATCCCCTCTCGCAGGGCCGGTTCGTCGACCTGGATGATGGCGGTGCCGGCGGCCTGGAGGTCCGTGAGCTCGTCGCCGATGGCCAGGCCGAGCTGGGCGGCGGTGTCGGCCTCGGGCTGGTCGTCGCGTACGAACGACCAGCACAGCATCGTCACCGGCCCGGTCAGCATGCCCTTGACCGGCTTGGTGGTCCGGGACTGCGCGTAGCGGGCCCATTCCAGCGTGATGGGAGTGGGGCGGGAGACGTCGCCGTAGAGGATCGGGGGTCGCACGCAGCGCGACCCGTAGGACTGCACCCAACCGGTCTCGGGCAAGACGAACCCGCCGAGCTGGGCGGCGAAATAGCGGACCATGTCGTCACGCTCGGGCTCGCCATGGACGACCACGTCGAGGCCAAGCTCCTCTTGGAGCGCGACGACCCGGTCGATCTCCGCACACAAGGCGGCCCGGTAGTCCTCGCCGCCGGTCCGCCCCGCCCGCCACGACGCCCGCACAGCGCGCAGCTCGGGGGTCTGGGGGAACGAGCCGATGCTGGTCGTGGGAAGCGGCGGGAGACCGAGCCGGGCCCGCTGGGCATCCGCCCGTGCGCCGAGCGGTGCCGAACGGCGGGGGTCCGCCGGAGCAGCAGAGGTCGCCCGGCGCACGGCGGGGTCGGTGACTTTCGGGGAGCTGCGCCGGGCGGCGAGCGCAGCCCGGTTCGCCTCGAGGGCGTCGGCGACCGCGGCCCGGCCCTGTTCTGCGCCTTTGGCGAGGGCGGACAGCTCGGCAAGCTTCTCCTCGGCGAAGGCCAGCCACGGGCGGATGTCGGGGTCAAGAGTGGTCTCGGGGACGAGGCTGGCGGGGACGTGGAGGAACGAGCAGGAGCTGGAGGCGACGACTTCGCCGCATAGGTCGCCCACGCGGCCGAGGAGGTCCAAGGAGGCGTCGAGGTCGTTCGCCCACACGTTGCGCCCGTCCACGACCCCGGCGAACAGCGCCCGCGCACCGAGACCACCGGCCTTCTCCAACAGGGCGAGGTTCTCCTGGCCCCGGCAGAAGTCCAGGCCGACACCCTCGACCGGCAGGTCGCAAAGCACCCCCATGGCGTCCCCGGCGTGGCCGAAATAGGTGGACACCGTGACCTTCGGGCGCCGGGGGGACTCGCCGAGACGGCGGTAGGCGCGACGCAAGGCGGCGAGCTCATCGGTGGTCCGATCCTCGACCAGGGCCGGCTCGTCCAGGCGCACCCAGGAGGCGCCCGCGTCTTCGAGCTCGGCGAGCAGGTCGGCGTAGGCGTCTGCGAGGGGGTCGAGGAGGGACAGCGGGTCGGTACCGGCGGCGTGGGCGCTGCGCAGCAGGAAGGTGAGCGGTCCGAGCAGCACCGGGGTGGTCGAGATCCCGAGGTGGGCAGCCTCGACCAGCTCGCCGGCTGCCTTGGTGGCGTCGGGTGCGAAGGTGGTCTCGGGGGCGATCTCGGGCACGAGCTGGTGGTAGTTGGTGTCGAACCACTTGGTGAGCTCGAGCGGCGCCACCGCGGCGCCGTCCACCTCCCCTCCTCGCGCCATGGCAAAGTAGCGGGCCGGGTCGACCTGGCCGGCGTCGACGCGGTTGTCGCCGTCGCCGGCGAGCCGGGCAAAGCGCCGCGGGACGGCGCTGACGGCCACGGCCGCGTCGAGCACGTGGTCGTAGAGCGAGAAGTCGTTGGACGGCATGAAGTTGATCCCGGCGGCGGACAGGGTCTCCCAGTTGTGGCGGCGGATGGCCGCGGCGGTCCCTTCGAGCTCGCCAGCGGGCGATCGGCCCGCCCAGTAAGCCTCGAGCGCCCACTTGAGCTCCCGCTTGGGACCGATCCGGCCCATGCCGTGTACGGCCGTCCTCATGCGACCTCCCCACACCGGTGCCGCCCCATAGGCGCAGCCGACGGCTCGCGTGCCCGCTCGGGCTCGCCGTCATCGGCCAGCTCCCAGCCATCGCCCAGCTTCCCGGCGCGGTCGAGACCGTCGAGCAGGAGGTGGAAGTACACGATCCCGCCGTAGGGCGACCAGGATCTGGACAGGTCGGCCACGTCGTCGTACCCGGCGTCGGCTGCGAGCCCGAAACGGCGGCGGAGGTTGTTGCGGGCGCCGACGTCGTCGCCGGGGAGCACGTGCCAGCGGCCGAGCCCCCGCAACAGGGTGTACTCGGCGCTCCACCGCCCGATCCCGGGAAGCTCGGCGAGGGCGGCGACGGCAGCCTTGTCGTCGAGGTCTTCCAACCCGACGAGGTCGACATCGCCGCTCGCCACCCGGCGGGCAAGCAGCGTAAGGGTTCGGGCCTTGGCGTGGGAGAACCCCAGGATCCGCAGATGGGTCGGGTCCGGCCCGGCCAGGGACTCGGGGGTCGGGAACCCGGCCGGCGCGTTCATTCGTCCTGGAAGGGTCGGGCCGTAGCAGCGGGCGAGCCGGTTGAGGAGGTGGATTCCGACGGTGAGCGACAGCTGCTGGCAGGCCACGGCGTTGACCAGCGCCTCGAACACGCTCGGCAGGCGCGGCGGGCGCATGCCGACGAACCGGTGGGCGAGCGGGACGAGGCGGCGGTCGCGCTCAACAAGGGAATAGAACCCCGAAAGGTCCACCCCGAGCCCCAGCGTCTGTTCCAGGAGGTGGCGAGCCTCGGTGAGCTCGGCGTCGTCCGGCGCACTGCCGGCGGCGCGCACCTCGACCACCAGCACGGAGCGAGCCCGGCCGTCGTCGGGTTCCTGGCGGACGGCAAGGCCGACCGGTCGGCCGCCCAGGACGACGGTGCGGCGATACCAGGTGCCGTCCCAGGTGTCGATGGCGTTGTGCGCCCGGCGGCGCAGCGCCCACACGGTGAGGCCGAGGCGGAACGGGGAGGACACCTCGAGCTCGAAGCGGGAAACTCCCATACGGCGCTAGCTCCCCTCGGACCTGATGACGGTGGACCCGGTGACCTTGGAACGGGTGACCTTGGACCCGGCGACCACGTCACAGAGCACGGCTGCGCCGGAGCGCTCGACGTCGCGCGTCGCGGTGAGGAGCACGAGGCGCCGGGTGGCGGCCAGGCCTCGCAGGCGGTCCACCTCCGACGCGCCCGGCGGCGAGGCCAGCTCGGCCCGGTAGCGGCAAGAGAACTCGGCGAAGCGCTGAGGGTCGTGGCCGTACCAGCGGCGTAGCTCGGCGCTCGGGGCGGCGTCCTTCGCCCACTCGTCGTGGTCGATGGCGGCCTTCTTCACCCCACGGGGCCACAGGCGATCGACGAGCACGCGGTGCTCGCCCGGCGCACGACCCGGGTCCTCGTACACCCGGACCACCTCGACTCGGGACTTCTTGCCCCGCGGCTTCGCCACGGCGCTGCTCACCGGCTCCGGAAGCCCAGCACCCCGGCAGCGTCGTCGCACATCATCGCCGGGCTCCACGGCGGGTCCGATACGACCCGCACGTCTACCCCGCCGCCGCCGTGCAGCGCGTCGGCGACGGCCGCACGGGCCATCTCGGGGAGGCTCTCCAACGCCGGACATCCCGGCGTCGTGAGCGTCATCTCGACCACCACGGTGCCGGCCTCCTCCCGCACGTCATAGACGAGGCCGAGCGACACGACGTCGATGCACAGCTCGGGGTCGTAGACACAACCGAGCGCGCTCCACGCGGCGTCCAGCGGGTCGTCCGCCGTGAGGCGGACTCGGGTCGGGCTGATGGTCAAGGGCGCGGCCGGTGGCGTCGCCCGGCGAGCGAGGCGGCTCATGACGGCTGCCGGAACGTGACCTGCCAGTCGCCTCCGCCGAGATCGGTCGGCTCGTAGGAAAAGCCCTGCGGGGACAGGACCCCTTCCAAGGGGACCGGCTCGAAGGGCGCCAGCACGACGAGCTCCTCGCCGTCTGCGAGCGAGGCCGCCGCCGCCATGATCATCTCGAACGGCTCGCCGCCCGACGCGATAATCGGTCGCGCATCGAACGTCGCCATCGTCACCTCCTATCACGCACGGGGCCTTCCCCGACCGGCTGCCTAGTTTTTCTGTCTGATGCTAGAAGTAGAAGTTAGCATGCGTGCGGTCCGAGGGCGTCAGGTGGCACAACTGCCCCCGCGCCGCGCCTGGTCGTGGCCGGCGAGGGCCCGGTGAGCGCGGCGGCCACACCCCACGAGCCCGAGCTGAGTCCCGAGGTGACCCGGTCGCCGGGGGCTGCGCACCGGTTGGACCACCGGCACTTGTGCCTCTGCGGCAGCCAAGGCCGCGTTCAGCGCGCTGTGGACGGGGCGGCGGCCGAACCTCGTCGAGGTCGACCTGCCCGGGGGACGACAGGTGCGCTTTCCCGTCGAGTGGGACGCCCAGGACCGAGCGGTCGTCGTCAAGGACGCCGGCGACGATCCCGACTGCACCCAGGGGGCCCGGATGACTGCCGAGGTCCGCTGGGCCGACGGCGGTGCCGGCGCCACGTTGGTGGCCGGGCTAGGGGTGGGGACGATCACCAAGCCGGGGCTCGGCCTGGCCGTCGGCGCCCCGGCCATTAACCCCGGTGCCGAGGCGCATGATCCTCACCGCGCTCGGCGAAGTAGGCCCCGAGCCGGTGGTGGTGACCTTCTCGGTCCCCGGTGGAGAGGCGATGGCGGCCGAGACGACCAATGCGCGGCTCGGGATCCTCGGCGGCATCTCCATCCTCGGCACCTCCGGGGTGGTGCGACCGTTCTCGACCGCCTCCTACCGGGCGTCGGTCGTCCAGCAGATCGACGTGGCCGCCGCCCAAGGGGAACGGACCGTCGTGCTGGCGACCGGGGCACGCTCGGAAGCAGCCGGCGCCCGGCTCTACCCGCACCTCGACCCGGTGTGCTTGGTCGAGGTGGGCGACTTCACCGGGATCGCCTTGCGACGCTGCGCACGCGCCGGCATGGACCGGGTGATCTTCGTCGGCATGGCCGGCAAGCTGACCAAGCTCGCCGCCGGGGTCATGATGACCCACTTTCACCGCTCCGACGTCGACACCGCCCTCCTCGCCGCCCTCGCCAGAGAGGTGGGAGCGCCGGCGGCGGTGGTCGAAGCGGCCACGGCCACGGCAACCGCCCGGCACTTCTTCGACGTGTGCATGACCGAGGGGTGCTTGCGCCGCTCGCCCTGTTGTGCGAGCGAGCCCACGCCGCTTGCTTGGCCTACGCCGGGGCAGGCCTTGACCTCGAAGTGGTCCTGGTCGACTACGAGGGCACCATGGCCCTCTGCCGCGCCGGGTGAACTGCCGGCGGACCGGTTCCCGTGAAGATCTAGCCAAAGCTAGAGATACAGTTGGTGTCGTGGACAATGCGCTCTCTGCCCGAGGTTCGGCCACCGCGACCCGTTCGGGTGGCGACGCCGGTACCCCGGCCAAGGCGGCCCCCCAATGGCAGGAGGCGGCCGTAGTAGAGGTCATCGACGAGGCTCCCGACGCCGTCACCCTGCGGCTGCAGCTGGCCGAGACCAGCGGGTTCCTCGCCGGCCAGTACTACAACGTCCGGCTCGGCGTGCCTGGGCGCCCGCGGCCCGTCCAGCGCGCCTACTCGGTCGGCTCCTCTCCGGCTCCCGACGCGTCGGTCATCGACTTGGGAGTGCGGGCCGTGCCCGGCGGGCTGGTCTCCCCTCGCTTGGTGGGCGACCTATCTGCCGGACAGTACCTCTGCGTCCGCGGCCCGTACGGGCGGTTCACCTGGACCCGGGACGACCCCGGCGCGGTCTTGCTCGTCGGAGCCGGCAGCGGGTTGGTGCCGCTCATGTCCATGCTCCGCTACGCCGTGGTGAGCGGCCGAACAGAGCCGGTATGGCTGGTGTGCTCGGCGACCACCTACGACCACGCCTTCTATCGAGAAGAGCTGGCGCTACTTGCGGCGAGCGAGCCGTGGCTGGGCGTCACGCACTGCGTCACCCGGAACCCGACCGAGCCTCGCGCCACCTACCACCGCCGGGTCGACCGGGAAGTCCTGGCCGAGGTGCTCGGCGGCGCGCTGCCCGCCCGGGCGTACCTGTGCGGTCCGCCCGCCATGGTCGACGCCGTCGCCGCTGCCCTTGGCGAGTTCGGCGTCGACCCCGGCGCCGTCTTCACCGAGAAGTACGACTGACCCATGACCTCTATGACCTGGCCGCTACCTGTCATCCGTCGGGGCGAGAGCTGCACGTTGTTCTGTCAAGCACTAGACTTATCAGGAGCGTTCTAGTGAGCAAGGAGGGAGATGCCGGCTGAGACCCACCAGGTGGGACACGCCGTAGGGGCCGAGGATGTCTTCGAGTTACTGTGCGTCTTGCTCGCCGACGACACCGACGAGGACCCGGCGACGGCCACCCTGTCGACCCTCGGGGTGGACGGCGAGGGTCTGGGCGCGCTGTGGGACGCGGTGTGCGAGGAGTTCTCCGAGCGCAGCCTCGGTCCCGAGCTCGAACCGGACGTCCTCGACCCGTCCATGACCCTCGAAGCGACGGCGCTGACCATGGCGGCCGTGCTGAGGGCAGCGGCCAGCGATGGCTGACGCCCACCGCTCGGCGCCTGCTGCAACCGGTGCCTGGGAAGGCCGGCCCGCCGGTGTGCCCGGGGCCGTCCCGCCACCGTCGGTGCCCCTCGCGTTCCTGGCCGCCGCGTCGTTCGGGCTGGTGGCCTGCGGTGGCGCGTGGCTGTGGGCCCGAGGCGCCGCGGCGATGGACCCGACGGCGGACCCGGTCGTGGCTGCCGTGCACTTCGGGGTGTTGGCGACGCTTTCGATGGGAGTGCTCGGCGCCATGCACCAGTTCACCCCGGTCATCACCGGCAGACCGCTGCGCTCGGTCCGCCTCGCCCGTGCCACCTTCGTCACCTGGCTGGCGGCCTCGTGGATGCTGCCCTTGGGGGTGGCCACCGAACAGCTTGTTGTGACTGCCATCAGCGGTGCGCTCGCCGGGCTGGCGGTCGTGCTGTTGGTAGTGAACTTCGTCGGGCCCCTCTCGGTGCGGGGCAAGGGAGCGCCGGTCACCGCCCTGCGCTTCGCCCTGGCCGGCTCGGTGCTCACCGGGTTCCTCGGGGTCGTCTTCGTCGCCGACCGCCAAGGGAACTGGTTCGACCTCACCGGGCAGGTCGACCTCACGATGGGCGTGATCGGCCTGTTCGGCTGGCTCGGGATCACCTACATCGGCGTCGCCGAGAAGCTGTGGCCCATGTTCATGCTCGCCCACCTGCCGGGTCGTCACCTGGCGGGGCGTCTCGCCGTGTGGGGCGTCGCGTCGGGGGTGGCACTCTTCACCCCCGGGCTCGTATGGAACGTCCCGGGCTTGGCCTGGGCGGGGGCAGGGATCCTCGCCGCTGGCCTCGGCGCCCACGTCACCTCTCTCCTGGCCCATGTCCGCCATCGGCGCCGGAAGGCCGACCTGCACCTCGCCTTCGTCCTCACCGCAGCGGCGTGGCTGGCGGTCAGCGGCGGCCTCGCCCTGGCGGCTGCCCTGCAGGTGGCACACCATCACCACGCCGGCGTCGCCCTGGCGGCCGCGGCTATGGCGGCGTCCGGTGGCTGGTTGCTCGAGGCGCTCGTGGGCCATTCGCACAAGGTCGTGCCGTTCATCTTGTGGTCGGCGCTTCGCTCCCGGGGGATCGCCACCGGACCGGCGGGCAAGCCCCTCATGTTCGCCGACCTCTACGACCACACCTGGGCTGGCGTGGCCTACGTCACCGTCACGACCGGGATGGCGGCGCTGTGCGCAGGCCTCGGGGCGTCGACACCGGCGGCGACCGCAGCAGGTGGGGCACTGCTAGCGGTGACCGGGATCGTGGTGGCCGCCAACCTGTCGGTGGTCCCGCTCCGCATGCTCAATCGCTCAGCAGTCCACGCCGCCGTCGACGTGGCCGTCTCGGGCGGAGACGGGCTGGCGGCCCCATGACCGGGCACGTCGCATCGAGCGGCGGCCCCCTCGTCGCGCTGCCGCCGTCGGGACCACCGACGACCGGGGACGAGTCGTGCTGGTGAGCACACACGAGCAGATGCCGAGCGCAGAGCAGGCGCTCGCCGGCCGGGGCGAGGCCATGGCGGAAGCGGCGCACCACTACGTGCTCGGCACGCCGCTCACCCCACCGTTCCCCGAGGCCCTCGAGCGAGCGGTGTTCGCCCTCGGGTGCTTTTGGCCCGCAGAGCGCCATTTCTGGGAGGTCGCCGGTGTCTGGACGACGGCGGCCGGCTACACCGGCGGCGACACGTCCAACCCGACCTACGAACAGGTCTGCTCCTCAAAGACCGGGCACGCCGAAGCGGTCCTCGTCGTCTTTGACCCGGCCGCGGTCAGCTACGAGGACCTGCTCAGGGTCTTCTGGGAGAGCGCCGACCCGACCCAGGGGATGGGCCGGGGCAACGATATCGGCACCCAGTACCGCTCAGGGATCTTCACGTACTCACCTGCGCAGCTCTCGGCCGCCACGGCATCGCGTGACCGCTACGCGGCGGCGCTGAAGAAGGCGGGGCGCGGCGAGATCACCACCGAGATCACCGACGTCGGCGACTTCTACTACGCCGAGGACTACCACCAGCAGCACCTGGCGAAGCACCCGTACGCCGCCTGCGCTCTTGTCGGGACCGGAGTCCCCTTTCCCGCAGGGAGCATCGCCCCAGCTCCCTCGATCGATCTTTGGGCCCACCGCCCGACCACGGGACCGGCGTAGATGCCCGAGCTCCGTCCCGGCCGAGAGGCGGAGCGGACGGCCGGAGGGGCGGTCCTCCTCGACGGTCGGCGCCTCCGCGACGAGATCCTCGCCGACCTGCGAAGACAGATCGAGGCCGTCGGCGACGCTCGGAACCATCGTCGTCGGCGACGACCCGGCCAGCAGGTCGTACGTGGCGTTCAAACATCGGGCCGCCGCGCAGGCGGGCATGCGAGCGGTCGGCGTGACGCTCGCCGAGACCGCTTCACAGGCCGAGGTCGACGGCGCCGTCGAGCGTCTGGGGGCGGACCCTTCGGTGCACGGAGTCTTCTTGCAGGTTCCCCTCCCTGACCACCTCGACGTAGACGCGGCACTGGCACGCCTGGACCCGGCCAAGGACATCGACGGCATGACTCCCACCAGCCTCGGCCGTCTCGCCCTCGGCGCGCCTGGTCACGTCCCCTGCACCGCGCTCGGCATCGTGCGCCTGTTCGAACGCCACGGCGTCGCGACGGCGGGAAGCCACGTCGTCATCCTCGGCCGCTCTGGCCTGGTGGGGGCCCCCTTGGCGCTGCTCCTGTCCTCGGTGAGCCACGGTGCCGTCGTCACCTTGGCAGACCCGGGCCTCGCCGACCGGGAGGCGCTGGCCGACCTCGCCGAGCTGTGCCGCCAGGCTGACATGGTCGTGAGCGATGTGTCGCGTCCTCATCTGGTCACCGCCGACTGGGTCCGGCCGGGGGCCACCGTCGTCGACGCGGGTGTGTCGAGGGTCGACGGCCACATTGTCGGCGACGTCGACTTCGCGGCGGTCCAGGCCGTCGCTGGCGCCATCTGTCCGAACCCTGGCGGCGCCGGGCCAATGACCGTCACCTGCCTCCTGCAAGCCACCCTGGCCGCAGCCCGCGCCAGCGGTGCTGTCAAGAGGTAGCAGAGAGCTTGCGAGGGGAGCGGTGATGGTCGAGCGCTCGTCGACGCCGGCTGAGTCGCCAAAGACTACGACCCGCCCGGCTCTGCGCCCACGGCGCCGCCGTCGGCCGGCTCGACGCCGACGCCCTCTTCTACCTGCGTTCGCGGGGGATCCCCGAGGAGCGGGCCCGAGGCCTCCTCGTCGAGGGCTTCGCCCGCCAGATGCTCGACCGGCTCGGGCTCAACGCGCTGCGAGCCCGGGTGGAGGACCTGATCGCCGGTCGCCTCGCTCCCGAAGCGGGCAGCATGCCACCACCGTCGAGCGGCCCCACGATTGCGACCAGGTGCCGCCGAGGCACGGACGATGAGCCCGTCGCCTGGCGGGCAAACCGTGCTCACCCGTGACTGCCGCGCCGTCCTGGTCCCGAGCGGACAACAGGTGACGCTGCCCGGCGGCACCGAGGTCGTGGTCGTCCAGACCCTCGGCGGGAGCGTCACCGTGCAAAGCGACCGGGGTTACCTCGCCCGGATCGCGCCCGGCGACGCCGACGCCCTGGCGCTCGAGGAGGGCGACCCGGACAACCAGGAGCCCGACAGCCAGGAGCCGGCCACCCAGCCGTCGCCAGATGTCGGCCCGTTCTCCACCGAGAAGGTGATCGAGGCGCTCAAGACGGTCTACGACCACGTCGTCGGCGAAGATCTTGAGCCGTGGGCGGGTGTCGACCTCGGCGTGGTCCGAGAGGAGCAGGTTCTTGTTGGACTGGCTGGCATCGGTGCCAAGGGCGCCCGGACGGACGACGACGTGCCCGTTGAAGACCCCGTGCCCGTTGCCGTCGACGATGCCGACGTAGCGCTGCTGACTCACGCAGTGCGGCGCGGCGTGCTCGACGAGGATCGGGTGGTCGTGGTGCTGGGCACCGCGGGGGAGGTAGAGCCCGTCGAGGTGTGCCTCGGCGCCGTCGCAGTCGAGGAGAACCTGCACCTCGTGGCGGGCGATGCGCGAGCCGAGCGCGACGAGGTACGAGGAGAACCGGCTGCCCGCGGCCTGGCGGACCACGAGCGAGGAGAAGTGGAACGCCTCCTCGGACTCGTCCTGTAGGTGGTAGTGCTCGACTTGGGCGCCCTCTTCGAGCACGATCTCGGTGACGGCGTTCGTGCAGTAGCAACTGCCCGGGGTCCCTCGGAGAACGAGCAAAAGATGACGCCGGCCTCTGCCAGCTTGGCCTTGAACGTCGTCGCCACCGACACCGAGTCGACCACCGCGTCGATCGCCACCCCCGAGAGGCGCTCCTGCTCGGCCAGGGAGATGCCGAGCTTGTCGAACATCGCCCGCAGCTCGGGGTCCACCTCCTCCAGGCTCCCGGGCGCCGCCTTGGGTTTGGGAGCGGCGTAGTAGATGATGTCGTCGTAGTCGATCGGCGGATAGGACACGTGCTGCCACCTCGGCTCGGACAGCGTGCGCCAGTGGCGGTAGGCCCGCAGGCGCCACTCCAACAGCCAGTCCGGCTCGCCCTTCTTGGCCGAGATGAGGGCGATGACCTCCTCGCTGAGGCCGCGCGGGGCGAGGTCGGTGTCGAGGTCGGTGGAAAAGCCGTAGGCGTACTCACGCTCGACGAGCTGGGCCACGTCGCTCTGGGGGCTGCGCACCGGACTGCTCACCGGGCTAGTCCCGCCGGGCGCCCGATGCGCACCCGCCACACCTTGGGTCCGGACGCCACGTAGTCCCAGGTGAACTCACCAACGTGGCGGGCCTCGAACTGGTAGCGCAGCGGTTTGGGGTCGTGGTCGTTCACGAGCACGACCCCGGCTCCTGGCCCGAGGGCGTCGTAGGTGGCGAAGATGGACTCGTGACGCTGCCCGTGGGGAAGGGGCCGGACATCGAGCTCGGCCTCGGCCCGCCGGTCCCATCCTCACCTTGTGCCGCCCCGCCGGCCGTGCTCGCCGGGCGTCCGATGCGCACCGTCCACACCGGGCCGGCCTCGAAGACGTCCCAGGTGAACTCGCCTTCGTGTTCGGCCTCGAACTGGTAGTAAAGCGGCTTCGGGTCGTGGTCGTTGACGAGCACGAAACCGGCGCCCCGGGCAACGGCGCTGTAGGCGGCGAAGATGGCCTCGTGGCGTTGTGCGGGTGCGAGGTCCCGCACGTCGAGGAGCGCCTCGTTCGCCGGTTCCCCGTTTCGGACTTCACCGGTGCCGGTCGCAGCGGTGAAGGTGACGGGCTCCGCCGTCACCGAACGGACCAGGCGGTGCAGCGCAGCGGTCACCCGGACCGCCAGGTCCGGCCTCGGCACCCGCAGGACCGCCCATGCCTGGGCGACGAGCCGGCACGCCCGGTCCCCCTCACCAGCCTCGGCCAACCCGCCTCCTGCGTCGAGCAGCAGCGAGAGTATCCTCGACTCGGTGTCGGGGGCCGAGGAGTCCTCCTCGGTGGAGGTGGCGTGCTGGGCGGCTTCGGTAAGGCGATGCATCTGGACCAGCAACTGCGCCAGGTCAACTGTCTCGTCGGCTTGCAGCGGCGGCAGGAGGAGGTCGTTCTCCTTTCCCACGTGCGTGGCGAAGAGCGCGCCGAGCGCCTCGGCCTGCACCAGCGCCTCCGGGCCGCTCGAGGACTGGGCGAGCCGCTCGAGCGACGACGCCAAGCTCCGGTGCTCGGCGGTCATCTCCTCGACCGTCGCCGCAAGCTCGGGGCGAGCTCGGGCGGCCTGATAGACGGTGTGCTCCTCGGCGAGAGCGTGGGGGAGCACCTCATCGGCCACGTAGGCCACGAGCTCGGCCGCTGCCGGCTCGTAGGCGCGCTCGCCCTCGACGGCCGCCCGCAGGGCGCCCACCCGTCTCGCTACCTCGTCACCGAGGTTCTGGTGGTGCGCCAACATCGCCTCGAAGGCTTCGTTCTCGGTGATCGTCACGGCGTGTGCTCCTCCTCGCTGCGGCTTCAAGAGCCGGCGGCGCTGTTCCGATAGTATCTCTAGCCTATACTAGATGTACGGGCGGAAGTGACGGCCAGACCGGGCTCTCCTGACGAGGGTCCGTGCCGGTGACGGTGATAGCAGCGCTGCCCGAAGACGTACTCCACTACAACGAACCGGGGTCACGAGGATGTTGGCAACGAGCACGCCGCTGGTGGCAGTCGAGCTTCTTTCGGCCTGCGTCTGGGTGGGCAGCCTTGTCTGCCTCGCACTGGTCGCCAACGTGGCTCGCCGGGTGCTCGACGGCCCCTCCCAGGTGGTGTTCTTCCGTGCCATCGGCCGCCGCTACGGGATCGTCGGCACCGTCTCGCTGCTGGTGGCGATCGGGGTGGGCCTGGCGTTGGCGTGGCCACCTTCGACCTGGTCGGGAACCATCGACGCCGCCGTCGCCCTCGCCGGTGTCCTCGTCATCGCGACGGCCACTGGCATGGTCCAGGCGCGGGCGATGACGCGGCTTCGGCGACGCGCCATGAGCACGCCCGACGACGACCACGCCTTGGCAGCGGTGCGCCGGGGCAAGTGGCTGGCGAGTGGGGTGCGCAGCCTGATGGCCGTCCTTACCCTGGCAATCGTCGTGCTCGGTGCTCAGGCGATTGTGCGCTGAGCCGGCTGGCCGAGTGCACCAGGGCAGCCCCGAGATGGTTTCTCTAGTAGCCGACCGCTAAAGTCGCTCAGGTGCGCACTCCGCGACTCCCCATCGTCGACGCTCAGCAGGCGGGCACTGGCTGTCCAGGAGACGAGGGCGGGACGGTCCGTCCAACCTCTGCCAAGGGTGGCGAGCCGCGCGGAAACCTCGCTCGTGGGTAGTGTTCGTCGTCGCCGGTGCCGTGCTGGTGTTGGCCGGGGGTTTCGTTGCCGCCGCCGGCGGGGAGGCGCCGAGTCGGCACCTTTCGTGGGCGAGCGCCTACCTCGTCCTCGTGTGCGGCTCGGCACAGGTGCTCCTCGGTGGCGGCCAAGTCCTATTGGCCCGTCGTTTGCCGGGGCCGAGCCTTGTCGGTGCCCGGTTCGCCGCCTTCAACCTCGGCAACGCCGGCGTGCTCGCCGGAACGCTGTCGGGGGAGACGGGCGTGCTCTACGCGGGGAGCGCGGTCCTGGTCGTCGCCCTCGGTCTGTTCGCCTGGGCCACGAGAGAAGCTGTCGCCCGGAACCGCCTGGTGATTGCCTATCGGGCCGCGCTCGTGGTGCTGGCCGTGAGCATTCCGGTTGGCGGCGCGCTGGCACGCTGAGCCGAGCCTGTGATGCGTGCCTCGTGACCCGACGCCGCCCCTTCACCGTCCTCGCGTCCATAAGCCATCGCCTGAACATCTCCGCGTTGGCATTGGTCGGCCTCATCTTGGTCACCGGTGGCGCCGCTCGCTTGACCGGTTCGGGCCTGGGGTGCACCGATTGGCCCGACTGCCGGGTCGGTCACCTCACCCCGGCGCTGCAGGTTCATCCGCTGATCGAATTCTCGAACCGGATGGTCACCGACCTCCTCACCGTCGTCGTAGTGCGGCGTTCTTGGCGGCGGTCTTTCGCAACCCCGATCGGCGCGACCTCGTCTACCTGAGCGGGGGCTTGGTCATCGGGATCCTGGCGCAAGCCGCAGTCGGCGGCATCGTCGTCCTTACCAAGCTCAATCCCTACTGGGTCATGGTGCACATGTTCGCCACCATGATCCTGCTCGCCAACGCAGTCGTCCTGGTTCCCGGTCCAGCCGGGACTACCGCCCCGGCTCGGGCCACCTCCTCATTCCCCGCCCGTTGCTCCGCCTGCACTACGGGATACTCGCCCTCTTGGCCGCGGTGGTCGCGGCCGGCACGGCAACCACGGGCGCCGGTCCTCTCGCCGGGAATTCCAAGGCCAGGAGGTCGCCAGGCGCATCCCCGTTCCACTGCGCGACCTCGCAGAGCTCCACGCTACCTTGGCGATGCTCCTCGTCGGCATGACCATCGGCCTCGTCGTCGGGCTCCATGTGGTCAACGTAGAAGAGCGGGTGCGTCGAGCGGGACGGATGTTCTTCACCGTCATGGTGGCCCAGGCAGGCGTGGGCTACATCCAGTACTTCACGCACCTCCCCGCCGCCGTGGTGGAAGTGCACATCCTCGGCGCGACCATGCTCGTCGTCGGAGCAGTGCAGAGTTTCTTGGCCTGTACGTATCACCCCCCTGAAGTCGTCTCGGCGGCGGTAGTTCCGGAACCGATGGGGACAGGCGAACCGCTCGGCGCAGGATAGAGCGCGCCCGATTCGGGCTGGACCGACGCCGCGAGTAGCGCGGGGACCTCGGGCACACGTTGCCGGCCAAGGAGCTCGGAGCTGCCAGCCGACCGCCCTTCCTCCGAGGACAGGTTGCATTCGCACACGTTCAGGCGTCCGGGCTCGCCCCTCTCGGGAGCAGTACCGTTGCGGGACAGCGCCGGGATCTCACCGGTCTTCGCTGACGTGCACGACCCCGGCTCTCGCCGAGGCGGAGCGAGGGGTACCGCATGGGGCGACTCGTCGCGGTGATCGACCGATGCGTCCTTGCTCCGTGCGCCGCTGGACCGTCCAGCGCAGGGTCGACTGCCAACGCGCGGCTGACGACGGTGCCTCGCCTACCCGGGGGTTACCCGGCGGGTCGCTCGGGGTGGTAGCTGCCGACCGGTGACCGGAGCCCCACGGCGAAACGGTTCCAGGAGTTGATGGCGACGACGGCCAGGGTAAGGGCCACGGTCTCTTCGGGGCTGAACTCTGCCGTCAACTGGTCGTACACGTCGTCGGGCGCCCCCGAGGTCGGCAGGAGGGTCAGCGCCTCGCACCATGCCAGACCAGCGCGCTCACGCGGCGAGTACACCGGAGCTTCCGTCCAGGCCGCCACGAGGTGGAGCCGTTGATCGGTCATGCCCATCGCCGCGGCGTCCTTGGTGTGCATGTCGAGGCAGTAGCCGCACCCATTGAGCTGGGAGGCACGGATCTTCACCAGCTCGAGCAGCTCCGGTTCGAGGGAGCTGGCGTGCACCGCCTTCTCGAGCTCGCCCATGGCCCTGATCGCCTCGGGATAGACGCTGCGATAGTCGACTCGCATCTCCATGTCTCCTCACTGCTCACGTCCCGCACTCGGCAGCTGCTCGGGTCCTCGACCTCGTCGCTCCGGAGCGCCAGCCCTCACCGAGCGAGCCTCCTCCGGAACACCTCTCAGGTATTTTAGCTCGTCGACTGATAAACGATCCCGCTCGGGTCATGCTGCCACCAGCGTTGCGACCGGTTCGGTCGGGCGAGGCACGGGCGCCTCGGCTACGGGCGTCGCGTCGCTGTCAGAACCGGCGGTACCGTTGGTCGAGTGGAGCGACTGTGATGACCGAGACCGGCTTCCCGCTCCCACCGGATCTGCCGGTGCCGGTCGACGACGGCGCGGCCACCCATCTCACCAAGATGGTGCTCCCTCCGCTGGCGCTACGCGCGACCGGCGGGGAGATCGTGACGCTCTCGGCTCTGCCTGGGCCCCGTGCCGTCCTGTACCTGTACCCGATGACCGGCCGTCCCGGGGTCTTGCTCCCAGACGGCTGGGACCTCATCCCCGGAGCCCGGGGTTGCACGCCCGAAGCGTGCGGCTTTCGCGACCACCATGTGGGGTTCGCTCACCTCGGTGCGCACGTGTACGGCTTGTCGAGCCAGGACTCGGCGTACCAGCAGGAGGTCGTGGACCGGCTCGGTCTTACGTTCCCCCTCCTCTCCGATCCGGGACTCCAACTGGCAGAGGCGCTGAGGTTGCCCACTTTCGAAGTGGAGGGCAAGCGGTTGTACAAGAGGCTCACGATGGTGATCTCAAATGGCCGCGTCGAGCGAGTCTTCTATCCGATCTTTCCGCCGGACACGCACGCCGAGGAGATCCTGAGCTGGCTCGCGTCGTCTCGGATCGCGTGATGAAGCCCCTCGCCGCGGCTCCTCCCCGCAGCCGGGGCTTCGAACGACAGGAGCGGGAGTGCAGCTCCTTACGGTCGGCCACGGCACCATGAGTGGCGAGGGCTTGCGCTTGGAAGGGCGCAGAGTTGGTCGTCGACATGCGCAGCCCCCCTGGCGGTCGCCACAACCCGCACTTCTCCCGCAACCGACTCGATGAGCGGTTGCCTCCCGCTGGCCTCAGCTACCGCTGGGAGAGTCGTCTCGCCGAGTTCGGTCGCCCCGAGGTGGGCTCGCCAAACGTGGCGCTGTGCGACCCGTCGTTCCGTGGCTACGCCGACTACATGACCACGTCCGAGCTTCGAGCCGCCCTGGATGGCCCCATCGGCGACGCCCGCCTCGCGGGCGACGGCCGTCATGTGCGCCGAAACCCTGTGGCGGCGCTGCCACCGGCGGCTCATCGCTGATACCGCCGCACTGGTCTTCGAGGCCGGCGTTCGCCACCTCGGTCACGACGGTCGGCTCGCCCCATCGCCTGACCGACAGGGCACGGCTCGACGGATCAGGTGGGATCGCCTACGACGGCGGCCTGGGCCGCTCCTCGCCCGACGATCCCGAGCCCTCCGCTCGTGACGACGGTTACCGGATGTAGTGCTAGGCGGCGGCAGACATAATCCAAGGCGATGCTCCTCTAGGTGCCTTCCGAGGTTGGCGCCGGCCGGCGGGGCGCCGGGTCCTCCTCTGCACACCCTTTAGTTCGCCGGCCCTCCTTCCGGTGCGCTTGCGCCCGGCGGGAGCGCCGAAACGCCCGACGTACGGGCGAACCCATGAGCCGCCCGGCCCCCGCGCGTCGTCAGCGTATTTCCGTCTGCGGCTAGACAGAGCGTAAGGTGGACATGGGCCGCGCGACCGAGGAGACGCGGCACGGCTGAGGACGTGGAGGGTGATGGCACGCAGCGTCGAGAGCACCACCGGCGACCGGGCCGCGATGCTCGCCGAGACCGGGCTGGTCCGGGCCGCTCGGTACATCCAGCCCGGCGAGCCGTCGGTCGACGGGCGCGTAATCCACCGGCGCGGCGGGCGCCAAGCCGAGGAGTTCTACCGGGAGCGCTGGCGCCACGACAAGGTGGTGCGCTCCACCCACGGGGTGAACTGCACCGGGTCGTGCTCGTGGCAGGTCTACGTCAAAGACGGCATCATCACCTGGGAGACCCAGGCGGTCGACTACCCCTCGGTGGGCCCGGACTCCCCCGAGTACGAGCCACGGGGCTGCCCCCGGGGGGCGTCATTCTCGTGGTACACGTACTCCCCGGCACGCGTCCGCTATCCCTACGTGCGCGGCGAGCTGCTCGAGCTCTGGCGCGAGGCGCGCACCCGTCTCGGCGACCCGGTGGCAGCCTGGGCGGAGATCACGGCCGACCCCGAGCGGGCCGGTCGGTACAAAAGGGCTCGGGGCCGGGGTGGCTTCGTCCGGGCGCCCTGGCCCGAAGTGCTGGAGCTGATCGCGGCGGCCCACGTCCACACCGTCGCCGCCTACGGACCGGACCGGACCGCCGCATTCACGGTGATCCCCGCGATGTCGATGGCCTCCTACGCGGCGGGCACGCGCTTCTACTCCCTACTCGGCGGCACCATCTTGTCGTTCTACGACTGGTACGCCGACCTGCCCATCGCCTCGCCCCAGGTCTTCGGCGACCAGACCGACGTGCCTGAGTCGGCCGACTGGTGGAACGCCTCATACCTGATCGTCTGGGGGACCAACCTGCCGATCACCCGCACCCCCGACGCCCATTTCATGACCGAGGCCCGCTACCGGGGCCAGAAGGTCGTCGTCGTCTCGCCCGACTACTCCGACCACACCAAGTTCGCAGATGACTGGCTGGCAGCAAACCCGGGAACCGACGGGGCGCTGGCGATGGCGATGGGGCACGTGATGCTCACCGAGTTCTACCGGGACCGTCAGGTTCCCCGCTTCGAGGAGTACGGAAGGACTTACACCGACCTGCCGTTTCTCGTGTCTCTCCGTCAGCGGGGAGACGGTTACGTCCCCGACCACTTCCTCACTGCCGCCGACTTGGGTGACGCCGAGGAAGGGGCGGAATGGAAGACGGTGGTGCTCGACGAGACGACCGGTGAACCGGCGGTGCCCAATGGTTCGCTCGGGTTCCGGTGGACCGAGCAGGGTGTGGGGCGATGGAACCTGCGCCTCGACGGGATCCGGCCCGCGCTCAGCTTGCACGGCCGGCCCGGCGCCGAGGCGCTGCCTGTCGACCTGCCTCGCTTCGACATCGGTGCCGGCGAGGGGGGCGGGGTGCTACGCCGGGGCGTGCCCGCATGCCGGGTCGGGGGGCGATTGGTAACCACCGTCTTCGACCTTGTCATGGCCCAGTACGGTGTCGCCCGGGAGGGCCTGCCCGGCGAGTGGCCGGCCTCCTACGAAGACGCATCGGTGCCGTACACCCCGGCGTGGCAGGAGCGGATCACGTCGGTCCCAGCCGTCGCTGCGGCCCGGGTGGCGCGCGAGTTCGCACGTAACGCCGAGGTGTCCGGCGGGCGCTCGATGATCGCCATGGGAGCGGGAACCAACCACTGGTATCACTCCGACCAGATCTACCGGACCTTCCTGTCGCTCCTGATGCTGGGGGGTTGCGAGGGCGTGAACGGTGGTGGTTGGGCCCACTACGTCGGCCAGGAGAAGGTTCGCCCACTGACCGGCTGGTTCACCCTCGCCTTCGCCTACGACTGGGCTCGCCCCACCCGGCACATGCCGGCCACCCCGTACTGGTACCTGGCGAGCGACCAATGGCGCTACGAGGGGTCCCAGGCCGATTTGTTGTCATCACCGTTGGGGGAAGGCCGCCTGGCCGGACGCTCCGTCGCCGACCTCAACGCGTATGCGGCACGACTCGGTTGGCTGGCGTCCCATCCGACCTTCGACCGGAATCCGCTCGACCTGGCGGATCAGGCGCAAGCAGCTGGCAAGGACGTCGGTGACTACGTCGTCGACGAGCTCGAGGCGGGCCGGCTCGGCTTCGCGGCGGCCGACCCCGACAACCCGGCCAACTTCCCCCGAGTCCTGACCGTGTGGCGCTCCAACCTGCTCGGTTCGTCGGGCAAGGGGCACGAGTACTTCCTGCGCCATCTGCTCGGCGCCGACAACGCCGTCGCCGCCACCGAGTGCCCACCCGACGCCCGGCCCGCCGAAGTGGTGTGGAGGGACCCGGCTCCCGAGGGCAAGCTCGACCTGCTGGTCGACATCGACTTCCGCATGACCTCGACGGGCATCTACGCCGACGTGGTCCTGCCGGCGGCGACGTGGTACGAGAAGCACGACCTGTCCTCGACCGACATGCATCCATTTGTGCACTCCTTCAACCCTGCCATTGCACCCCCGTGGGAGGCCCGTTCGGACTTCGACCTCTTCGACGACCTCGCAGCTGAGTTCAGCCGCGTCGCCGCAGGGCATCTCGGCGTCCGGCGCGACGTGGTGGCCGTGCCCCTGCTGCACGACAGCCCCGACGAGTGCGCCCAACCCGGGGGCCGTGCGCTCGACTGGCAGGCCGGAGAATGCGATCCGGTGCCGGGGAGGACGATGCCGCGTCTCGTGGTGGTGGAACGGGACTATCCCCATCTCGCAGAGATGCATCGAGCGCTCGGACCGCTCGTTGACGAGCTTGGGGCCACCATCAAAGGTGTCAGGATGCCGATCGGAGACGAGGTCAACTACCTCCGTACCCGCAACGGCGTGACCCGAGGTGGGGTGGCCGACGGTCGGCCCCGCATCGATCGCGACGACCTGTTCTGCGAGGCCATCTTGGCCATGTCCGGCACCACCAACGGCCGCCTGGCCGTCGCCGGGTTCGAGGCCCTCGAAGCCCGAACCGGTGTCGAGCTGGCCGATCTTGCCCACGAACGGGCCGGAGATCGCATCACGTTCGCCGATACGGTGACCCAGCCCCGATCGGTGATCTGCTCACCCGAGTGGTCGGGATGCGAGTCGGAGCGACGACGCTACGCACCCTTCACGATAAATGTCGAGCGTCTGAAGCCGTGGCACACACTCACCGGTCGACAGCACTTTCTCCTCGACCACGACTGGATGGCCGAGCTGGGTGAGATGCTGCCCACCTACCGACCACCCCTCGACCTCATCGCCACGTTCGGCGACCAACGCCGGGCAGAGCTGGGCGAAGGCCAGTTGGTGGCCCGCTTTCTCACACCACACTCGAAATGGTCGATCCACTCCGAGTACCAGGACAACCCGCACATGCTCAACCTGTTCCGGGGCGGACCGGTGATCTGGGTCAACGACCTGGACGCGACGCGGATCGGGGTGGCCGACAACGACTGGATCGAGGCCTACAACCGCAATGGCGTCACCGTGGCACGTGCCGCGGTCACCCACCGAGTCCCGCCAGGGACGGTGCTCATGTACCACGCCGTTGACCGCCATCTGCAGATGCCGGTCTCGGAGCTGTCGGGCTTGCACGGAGGAACCGACAACTCCCTCACTCGGGTGGTGATGAAACCCACGCACATGATCGGTGGCTACGCCCAGCTCTCCTACGGCTTCAACTACTACGGACCGACCGGCTCCCAGCGCGATGAGCTGGCCGTGATCCGCCGTCGATCCCAGGCGGTCGAGTTCTGATGCACCGGAGCGGAGCGAAGCGTTGAGGATTATGGCCCAGGTGTCCATGGTGATGAATATCGACAAGTGCATCGGTTGTCACACCTGCACGGTCACCTGTAAGCAAACCTGGACGAACCGGCCGGGCACCGAGTACGTCTACTTCAACAACGTCGAGACCAAGCCCGGCCTCGGCTACCCGGCCCTCTACGAGGACCAGGAACAGTGGAAGGGCGGCTGGGAGCTCGACCGCAGGGGCCGCCTGCGGCTGCGGGGTGGGAGCCGGCTGAAGCGATTGGCGTCGATCTTCTACAACCCGGATCTGCCCACCATCGACGACTACCACGACCCGTTCACCTACGACTACGCGCGGCTCATCACCGCCCCTGCTGGCACGAAGGCGCCGAGCGTGTCGGCCCGCTCCACCCTGACCGGGCGCGAGATGGTCCCCAAGTGGGGAACCAACTGGGAAGACGACCTGGCCGGCGCTCCCGAGCGCGCCCTCGCCGACCCGAACATCGTCGCCATGGCCGAAAAGGTGAAGCTCGACTTCGAGTCGGTGTTCATGTTCTACCTGCCCCGGATCTGCGAGCACTGCCTCAACCCCTCGTGTGTCGCCAGCTGCCCGTCGGGGGCGATGTACAAGCGCGAGGAGGACGGCATCGTGCTGGTCGACCAGGACCGGTGCCGTGGCTGGCGCTTTTGCGTTTCGGGATGTCCCTACAAGAAGGTGTATTTCAACCACCGCACCGGCAAGGCCGAGAAGTGCACGCTGTGCTTCCCCCGGATCGAGGCCGGGCTGCCCACCATCTGCTCGGAGACCTGTCCCGGCCGGCTGCGCTACCTGGGGCTCGTCCTCTACGACGCCGACGCGGTGACCGCGGCGGCCGCCACCCCGGACCCCGAGGACCTCTACGAGGCGCAGCTTCAGGTGTTCTTGGACCCTGACGACCCTGCGGTCGCCGCCGAGGCCGAAGCCCAGGGCATCCCCCACGACTGGGTGGCCGCAGCGCGCCGCTCGCCCGCCTACGCCCTCATCGTTCGTCACCGCGTCGCCCTGCCCCTGCACCCCGAGTACCGGACGATGCCCATGGTCTGGTACGTCCCGCCCCTCTCCCCCGTGGCCGATGTAACCGCCACAGCGGGCTACGACGAGACGACCCCCGACGCCGTCTTCGCCTCGATCGATGCTTTACGGATCCCCATCGAGTACCTGGCGAACCTGTTCACAGCCGGCCGGATCGGTCCCGTGCGGGACGCCCTTCGCCGCCTGGCCATGGTCCGAACGGTCATGCGAGCCAATCAGCTCGGTCAGACACCGACGGTCGATCCTGCCGACGTGGGGATGAGCGAGGCCGATGCCGAGGACCTGTTCCGGCTGCTTGCCATCGCCCGCTACGAGGACCGCTACGTCGTCCCCCCCGCCCATGCTGAGAATGCCGGACGGTTGCTGGCCCAGCACTCACTCGGTGGTTGCTCACTCGACTCCGAGGGAGGCCCCGGCATGGGCGGTGGCGGTCCAACCGAGGCGGTTCCTGGCTTTCATCTCCGACGCGAGGAACGAGCCGGCAGCCCGGTTGTCCGCCGCGACGACAACGGCCGCGTTCACTTACGGGTGACCGAGACACCACTTCCTCCACCTGGCCCTGCGGCATCGGGGTCGAGCCTATGAGGTGGCCGGTAGCCAAGCTCGTGTTCGGGTGCTCGTCGGTGCTGCTCAGCTACCCCGAGGACGGCTTCGCTGACGACCTGGCGGCGGTGGCCGACGTGCTCGGCCGGCTCCCCAAGGGCCGTGGGCGAGCCCGCATGGAAGAAGCCCGGGTATGGCTGGCCGGAATGTCCACGATGGAGGCGGCCGCCTGCTACGTGGACACCTTCGACCTGCACCGCCGGCGCACCCTGCATCTCACCTACTACCGCCACGGTGACACCCGCGAGCGGGGCATGGCACTGACGGCCCTCGTCGACGCCTACCGGGCAGCCGGAGTCCGCGTCGTACCGGGCGAGCTCCCCGACTTCCTGCCAGCTCTCCTGGAGCTGGCGGCCATGGTTCCGGCCGGCGCCGCCGTGCTCGCCGAGCACCGAGCCGCCCTCGACGCTCTTTGTGTCGACCTCACGAGCGCCAAGAGCCCGTATGCGGGTGTTGTCGAAGCGGCGACCGACGCGCTCGGTGCGTCGTCGCGAGCCGACCGCGAGGCTCTTCGCCGCTACCGCGCCCATGGGCCACCCTCAGAGCGCGTCGGCCTCGAGCCCTTCGCTCCGCCAGAGATCATCCACCTCGGGGTCACGCGCCGGTGAGCGGTGTCAGCGGCTTCGAATTGTTCCTGTGGGTGATCCTCCCGTACCTCGCTCTTGCCACCTTCGTCATCGGTCACATCTGGCGCTACCGCTACGACCAGTTCGGCTGGACCAGCCGCTCGACCCAGCTGCAGGAGAAGCGCTGGCTCAAGTGGGGCAGTCCCATTTTTCACTACGGGACCTTCGCCGCCATCGGCGGTCATGTCATCGGCATCCTGATCCCTGAGAGCTGGACGCATGCCATCGGGATCCCCGAGGTCGCCTACCGATGGTTCTCCGCCGGCGCCGGCACGCTCGCTGCTGTGCTGGTCATCGTCGGGGTGGTCATTCTCGCCGGTCGGCGGCTGTTCGTCACCCGGGTCCGAGCCACCACCAGCCTGGTCGACTGGCTGGCGCTCATCCTGCTGGCGATCGTGATCGTCATGGGCATCGCCGAGACCGTTGGGGTCGGCCTGCTCGGCGGTGGTTACGACTACCGCGAGAGCGTGGCACTGTGGTTTCGGGGCCTGTTCGTCGGCAACCCTGACGTGCGGGCCATCGCCCATGCCCCCCTCATCTACCAAGTGCATGCCACTGCCGCCTGGGCGGTGATCGCCGTGTGGCCGTTCAGCCGGCTCGTGCATGCCTGGAGCTACCCCGTGTGGTACCTGTGGAGACCGTTCGTCGTATACAGCAGCCGGGTGGCGACCCGTCCCAACGAGCCGGGTACGAGCGGTCGTCGGTGGCGCAAGATCGGCACCCCGTACTGAGCACCGGATCCGATGAAGTGCACGATGTGATGCGTCGCCACCGTGCCGGGAGGACTCGGCGATGAGCTGGATAGGCGGGACCCCGGATCCGACGAGCCCCGAGCGCAAGCCACGCACCCCCGGGTTCCCAGCTCCTGCCACTGCGCCAACCCAGACCGGCCAGGCGGTACCTGGCGGTCTGGTGCAGCGTGCGCTGGCCACGCTCGACCCCGGCTACTTCGCCTGGGTGATGGCGAGCGGCATCGTGTCGGTCGGGACTGACCTGGCCGGCGAGCCACTGCTCTCTCGGGTGGTCCTCGGGGTAACCATCGTCGCATTCGTCCTGCTCGTCCCGGCCTATACCGCCCGGATGCTGTGGTTCAGGTCCTACGTTCGCCAGAGCCTGGGCGACCCGACCACCGCCATGGCCTACTTCACGGTGGTGGCCGGCACCGACGTGCTCGCCATACGGCTCGCCATGGCGGGCCACCCGCTCGTTGCCCTCGGCCTCGGTGCCGCCGGCGCGCTGGTATGGGTGGTGCTGACCTACGGGCTGCCGTGGTCGATCGTGGCGGGCGCCCACCGCCCGGTGTTGGGCGAGCTGAACGGCACCTGGCTCGTCTGGGTTGTCGCCACCCAGTCGCTCTCGATCGTCGCCGCTGTCGTTACCCCCCACGCCCCCGCGTCGTGGCTGACCGCCGACCTCCCGGTGGTGGCCGTCTGCCTGTGGGGGGTGGGCGTCATGCTCTACCTCGTGTTCATCGTGATCATCTTCCTGCGCCTGCTCCTGATCGAGGTCACCCCCGCCGAGATGGGCCCGGCCTACTGGATCGCCATGGGAGCAACTGCCATCAGCGTCCGCGCCGCCGCTGGCATCCTCTCACTGCACGGCCCGCACGCGGCCACCCTTGTCACCGCGCTCCGGCCGTTCCTAATCGGGCTGTCTGTCGTGCTCTGGGCGTTCGGCACCTGGTGGATCCCGTTGCTGATCTTGTTCGGCATCTGGCGCTACGTGGTCCGCGGCTACTCGCGGGCCTACGAGCCCCGGCTGTGGAACGTCGTGTTCCCCCTCGGCATGTATGCCGTGGCCTCCGACACCCTGGGGCGGGCCGCCGGGCTGGGCTTCATGGTGTCAGTGGCCCGCGTGTGGGTCTGGGTGGGAGTCGCCGCCTGGGCGGTGGTGCTCGCCCTCATGCTCGCCGCGCTGGAGCGAGCCCTGGTGGGCCGGCAGATCGGCACCGCGGACCATCACGCGTGACGACGGCCAGGAGTTCCACTTCGGAATCCACCACTGGGTGTCGGCGATGACCTCCCACGAGCCCGCGCTGCGAGGCCTCCGATGGGGAAGAGCCCGCATCGGCGCCTACCTGGCACTGACCAAGCCGCACATTATCGAGCTGCTGCTCGTGACGACCACCGGGACATCGACCGCCTCGTGCACCGGAGGCAGAACCGGCCCCTGGTCGCTAGCGCTGTCACCCCGCGTGCCGCCCTCACGTTCGCCGTCTCGCTGGAGGTCCTGGCCTTCGTCGAGCTGTGGGCGCTGGTCAACCTGCTGTCGGCGGTGCTGGCCGTCTCTGCCACCGCCTTCTACGTCTTCGTGTACACGCTGTGGTTGAAGCGCCGCTCCTCCCAGAACATCGTCATCGGGGGCGCCGCCGGGGCGGTGCCGGTGCTCGTGGGCTGGACGGCGGTCACCGGCACGCTCTCGTGGCCTCCGGTGGTGCTGTTCGCCGTCATCTTCATCTGGACGCCCCCGCACTTCTGGGCACTTGCCGTCCGCTACCGAGACGACTACGAGACGGCGCACGTGCCGATGCTACCGGTGGTGGCCTCCATGCGGACGGACCACCCGAGAGATCCTGCTCTACACCGTGCGCTTGGTGGCGGTGACGTCAACGCGGCGGGCTCTTGAGGCGCGTGAGGCCAAACGCCCCCGGCCGATCTTCCTCCCAGCGGACGTGGTGCTGGTAGTCACGCTCGACGCCGCCGACGTTGCCCGCCGTGTTGACGTCGCCGCCGTGGCCGAGGTCGACCTCGGTGAGCGGGTGCATCGCAACCGCCCCCTCTGGGAGCTCATACCCAGGCACGCTCGGTGGTCGCCGCCATCGTTGCTCGCGCCCGCCTCTCGGACTCTGGTCTCCTCGGACCTCGACGCACGGCCACCCTGAGCGGCCGTTGCTGTCGTCGGGGTAAAGGTGGCGCCAGCCGCGAAGGCGAGGCGGCCGAGGACGGCATGACTAGCCGGAAAGCTGCAGGCAGCGCCCCGACCCCCCGGATGGAAGACGCTGTGCGAGGCCGGCGGGCCGCCGTCGACGACGGCCCTCGTCGCTAGCTTGAACAAGGAGGAGCCATGCCACCCAGAGAGTCGTTCGTGATCGTCGGGGCCAGCCTGGCCGGCGCCAAGGCGGCCGAGACCCTGCGGGCCGAGGGGTTCGACGGCCGCGTCGTGCTGATCGGGGAAGAACCGCAGCGTCCCTACGAACGCCCGCCGCTGTCGAAGGACTACCTGAGAGGCGAGAAGGGCTTCGAGGACGCGGCCGTCCACCCCGCCGGCTTCTACGACGAGCAGGGCATCGAGCTGCGGACCGACACGGTGGCCACCGCACTCGACGCGGCGGCCAACGAGGTAATCCTCTCGGCCGGCGAGCGGCTCCGCTACGACCGCCTCCTCCTCGCCACCGGCGCCGCCCCCCGGCGGCTTTCGGTCCCCGGCGCCGAGCTCGACGGCGTGCGCTATCTGCGCAACCTGGGCGACGCCGACGCCTTGCGTCAGGTCTTCATCGGTTCCCCGCAGGTGGTCGTGATCGGAGCCGGGTGGATCGGGGCCGAGGTGGCGGCGTCCGCCCGACAACTCGGCGCCGAGGTGGCCGTGGTCGAACTGGCGTCGGTGCCCCTCGAACGGGTCCTCGGGCCCGAGGTCGGAGCGATCTACCGCGACCTGCACGCCGAGCACGGCGTCGACCTGCACTTTGGGGCGGGCGTCGACGCGCTGGCCGGGTCGCATGCGGTGGAAGCGGTCCGTCTCAGCGACGGGACGGTCCTGCCCGCCGAGGTGGTGGTGGTCGGCGTCGGGGTCACGCCTCGCACGGAACTGGCCGAGACCGCCGGCCTGGCGATCGACAACGGGGTGGCCGTCGACGAGCACCTCCAGACGAGTGTCCCGGGCGTCTACGCCGCAGGCGACGTGGCCAACGCCTTCCACCCCCGCTACGGCATCCGCATCCGGCTGGAACACTGGTCGGCGGCGCTCAACCAGGGCCCAACCGCCGCCCGCAACATGCTCGGCGCGCCAACCCTCTATGACCGGATGCCGTACTTCTTCTCCGACCAGTACGACCTCGGGATGGAGTACCGCGGGTGGGCGCCGGCCTTTGACCAGGTCGTCTTCCGGGGCAACCCGGCCAGCCGCCAGTTCATCGCTTTTTGGCTCAACGACGGTCGAATCGTCGCCGCCATGAACGCCAACGTCTGGGACGCCGGCGAGGCCATCGAAGCGCTTCTCTCAGCCGAGCGCCCGGTCGATCCATCACGGCTGGCGGACCTCGACATCGACCTCGCCGAGCTGGTCGCACCCAAGCAGGTCTGAAGGGCTGCGCCCGCCAGTCACTGAGAGGCGAGATCGTCGAGATCGATCCCCTGCAGAGCGCATCCCTGACGATGCCCCTCGCTCACCACGGCACCGCACTCCTGGCACACGAGATGGGCCCAGCAGGCGACGTCGCCTCCCTCGGCGGCACCCGTCGGCTCGCCCTCACCTACCACGCTGTGATCCTCCATGACGCCTCCTCGGCCCTCCTGCGCACTGACCAGTGCTTGCCGCGCCTCCATGCGGCCAGAGCCGGCCGTCCCTGACCCGATAAAATCCGACTTTCTGAGTCGACAATCGGCTCTTCTTCCATATACTAGTCGGGGCTAGAAAATCACAGATCGAGGAGGCAGCAAATGGCGATCCAGTTGGGCGACACTGCACCGGACTTCACAGCTGAGACGACCGAAGGTCGCCTCAGCCTGCACGATTACCTCGACGACCACTGGGGTCTGCTCTTCTCGCACCCGGCCGACTTCACCCCAGTGTGCACAACCGAGCTTGGCGCGTTCGCCCGCCGCAAGGACGAATTCGCCCAGCGGAACGTGAAGCTCATCGGGGTGAGCGTTGACCCCGTCGACTCGCACCGCCGCTGGTCGGACGACATCGCCGAGACCCAGGGGCAAGGGCTCAACTACCCTCTCGTCGGCGACGAGGACCACACCGTCGCCGACCTCTACGGCATGATCCACCCCAACGCCCTCGCCACGGCCACGGTCCGCACCGTGTTCGTCATCGGCCCCGACAAGAAGGTGAAGCTCACGCTCACCTACCCGGCCAACGTGGGCCGCAACGTCGAGGAGATCCTCCGGGTGATCGACGCTCTCCAGCTCAGCGAGGGCTACGCGGTATCGACCCCGGTCGACTGGATCGAGGGCGACGAAGTCATCATCTCACCGGCCCTCACCGACGACGAGGCCAAGGAGCGCTTCCCCAAGGGCTTCCGGGCCCTCAAGCCCTACCTACGCCTCACGCCCCAGCCCAACAAGTAGCCCGACCCGCGGTCAGGGCGTCTCTTCTCCCGGGGGTCGTCCCCCGGCCGGCCATCCACCTCCTGGAGTCGGTCGGGCGGTGGCTGGGTGATCTGGGCCTTCCAGTTGGGATGGTTGGAATCGCAAGATCTGCTTTGCTCTCTCGCCCATGGTCCGGACGACCTCGGCCGGCGGGCCGGCCTCTCTCAACAGCACGACTGCTTGGCCCGTGTAGACGTACGCCACCTCGCAGTCGCCGTCCCGGCGCGCCGTCGCCAGCTGCGCCGGGGTCGGTGACGAGGTCGGCCTCCCGCTCGTGCCAGGTGTCGGTGAATCGGTTCCGCAAGGCCTGCCAGTCGAACCCCCTCAGACCCGGCGGCGGTTTGGGGGTGAGGCGAGCAGAGCCCTCCCGACCCAGACAGCGGGCGGTGGCGATCCCGCCACCGACGAGGACCGGCACATCGACGTGCTCGAAGCACGACCTGGAGTAGCGGTAGCGTGGCCACCGTTCCCGTGTACTCACCGGCCTCGGGTCCGTGGGCGACGCCGAAGTCGACCGCAGCCTCCGCGGCGCCGACGGCACCCGCCAGATCCTGGATTTGGGAAGCTGCGACGATCCCGGTGTCGTGGTACGTGTCGACATAGAGGGCCCGCAAGCTGAGCGAGACCGACCCCGCCCTCGGTCACCGCACGCGCCAGATGCCCGTGGGCGCCACCGGCCACCGGCGCCACCACAATCGGAAGACGGATGCCCAGCCGTTCGGCGCGGGTCGGCATCGACATCGGACCACATCAGGCGAGGATTGAGACCACGAACCTCTCCTGCCAAATGAGTGGCGACCTTCGCATCTGCATCGCGGCCGTTCCCAACACCTCAGTCCTCGTTGTGAGAGTAACTGTTCCTGGTCGGCAAAGGCCGGTCATCGTGTCCATCGGCCTCGCCGGCAACGGCATGACGACAAGGACGATCTTGAACTCGATGCGAGCGGCGTGATGGCTCGGCACCCCATCGCCACCGTCGTTGTGCCGATCCTCGTCGTGCTGGCCGCCGGGGTGGGCCATTGCGGCGGCTACCGGCAACGGGAGCCTCACGCCGAGCAGAACGGCTCTGGCGGAGATGGAGCCAACTGTGGCATCTCAATTTACCGGCTCTTCGCGTTGAAGTGGGGATCGTGAGGAAGTCGATCATCCACCAACGGCCCGCTCAAGGGCCGACAGCGGGGCCGACGACGAAGGTGTTCTGAGCCGCGACGATGCTCCACTCATCTCCTCGTCGGTCGATCACCAGCGTGAGCAGCGAGTGTCGGACCTCACCCGGTACCCGCTCGTCCCCGCTGAGCTGGCTCCGCAAAACAGCGACGATCACGACGGGAGCGAGCTCACGGGCGTCCTCGACCTCGACAAGAAGATGAGAGTCCCGATAGTGCCCAGCGTGGACAGTGGCATGATGCTTCCGGATTTCCTCACGGCCTCGCATGCGAGTGCCGACCACGTTCACGAACGAAGCGTCATCGCGGAATAATCGCCCGAGTTCCTCCATGTCGTGGTGGTTCCAGGCACCCGCGAAGCGAGCAGCAAAATCCTCGGCGACCTCGTCGGGATCCATGAATTCCTTTCTTCCCAATCCGCGTCCCTGTGCAATCGACGACATCGCATGTCCGACCGGACATGACTGGCACCTCGAGTTGAACTGGGATCGTGAGTTAGCCACCATCCGCCTCTGAGGTCAGGGGCCCCGCCATCGTTGGTGTTGTTCAACGACATCTCCGACGAAGGGACCCCTGACGGTGATCGACGGTACTGGCCTGGCGGAGGCACTGCTCGGACTCGACGGCTTCAAAGTGCTGAGCGTCACCGAGGGCGAGCACGAGCTCGTGATCGCCGTGGAGACGACCGCATCGGTGACGGGGTGTTGGGACTGCGGCGTTGGGACTGCGGCGTACAAGCAGAATGTCAGGACCGCGTCCGCGTGGACGTACGCGACCTCGCCTGCTTCGGTCGCCCTGCTCGCCTCGTGTGGTCGAAGCGACGCTGGCGCTGCAGAGATCTCGAGTGCTCCGTGAGGACCTGGACCGAGCGCTCCGCTCACGTGCCCGCACGGGCGGTGCTCACCTGCCGCGCCGGTGTCGAGGCGTGCCGACAGGTGGGCGAGCTGGCTCGCCCGGTCTCGGGTGTAGCCGACGAACTCGGGGTGTGCTGGTGGACGGTCATGCACGCCGTCGAGCGTCATGGCAGACCACTTGTCGACGACCCGGATCGGGTCGGGCCGGTGAGCTCCCTCGGTGTCGACGAGACCTCGTTCTTGAAGGCCAACCGGGAGCACCCGACGATCTACGCCACGGGTCTGGTCGACTTGGACGGAAAGAAGGTGATCGACATGGTGGAGGGCAACGCCGCCCGTGACCTGCGCAGATGGTGCGCCGGCAGCGACCGCGACTGGCTGGCCGGCATTCACGTCGTCGCCACCGACCTGGCGGAGTCCTACCGGGCAGGACTGAGACCTCATCTCGATCACGCCGTGCGCGTGGCGGATCCCTTTCACGTGGTCCGCGTCGCCAACCGCTGCCTCGACACCGTGCGGCGGCGGGTGCAGAACGAGCTGCTCGGGCACCGCGGACGCAAGCACGACCCGCTCTATCGCATCCGCAAGCTCCTTCTTTCCGGATCGGAGCGACTCGACGAACGCGCCAGCTCGAGGATGCTGCTGGGGCTGCGTCTCGGTGACCCTGACGACCATGTTCTCGGTACGTGGTTGGCAAAGGAGTCAGTCCGTGACGTCTATCTCACCGACGATCCGAACATCGCCGCGGTGCTACTCGACAAGGCCATCGTCGGCTGCCTCGCCGACGAGGTGCCCGAGATTCGATCGCTCGGGAACACCTTGAAGCGCTGGCGGTCGGAGATCCTCGCCCACCACGAGACCGGAGCATCGAACGGTCCGACCGAAGGGATCGCCATTCTCCGCGGCACCGGGATGCGCCTCGGCGAGCTGTTGGACCTCGAGCTCGATTGTCTCTGGGACACGACGAACCACGGCACCTGGGTGAAGGTCCCGGTCGGCAAGCTCGGCACAGAGCGCACCGTCCCGCTCGACTCAACGACTCTTGGCGCCTTCGATGCCTGGATGGCTCACCGCGGCCGGCAGCGCCCGCTCGCCCACCTCCGCGACGGCTATCTCGCCGATTTCCTGTTCATGGAGCGGGGTCGTCGCCCCACCGCCTACCGGCTCCGCCACGGCCTCGGCGAAGCTGCCGCTGCTGCCGGGCTTAAAGGCCGAGGCGGGGCGCCCCTTCGAGTCACGCCGCACCAGCTTCGGCATACCTACGCGACAACCCTTGTAAATGCTGGCATGTCCCTCCAGGCGCTGATGGCGGTCATGGGTCATGTCTCGCCCGAGATGACGCTCCGGTACGCATCGATCGCCTCGCCGACGGTTCGCGCCGCCTACGAAGCTGCGATGGGGAAAGTCCGTGCCCGCAGTGCGCTCGTCGTCGCTCCGGCTGGCAGGTCGGCGGTTCCGGAGCGTCTCGACTGGTTGCGTTCGGAGATGCTGAAGACCCGAGTCGACGGCTACTGCTCTCGTGAGCTCGTCGCCGAAGCCTGTCCGTACGCCAACATCTGTGAGCAGTGCGAGAACTTCGTCACCTCACCTGAGTTCGGTCCCGCCCTCGAAGCACAGCTTGTAGATGTGGCCGTGCTCCGTGACGATGCCCGCGCACGCGGCTGGGACTCCGAGGCGGTGCGTCACGAGCGGGTCATCGCCAGCATCGAGGGACACCTCAGGCGCCTCAAGAATTCGGCAGCACGAGGATCTTTGGCTTAACTTGTCCCCGAGGGCCGGTTAATAGAACGCTGGTTCCGCAATCTCACCGACAAGGCAATCCGCCGTGGCGTGTTCCGATCGGTTCCCGACCTCATCGCCGCCATCGACAGTTACCTTGAAGCGCACAACATCGATCCCCAGCCGTTCATTTGGACAGCGACCGCAGAACAGATTCTCGAAAAGGTCCGCCGCGGCCGTGTCACTCTTAAAACAATCACCGATTAAAAGTGAGACACTAGACTAGTAACCAAGGCCTTGAGGCAGGAGCCCAGTGCGGGAATCCCGCACGCTGGGATCTGTGCGGGGGGCCGCCCGCAAGGGCGGTCCCTACCGCAACCGGGGCCTTCTACCGCTCCGAGTTGGGCACCATCGCACGGCGTATCGACCAACACCTGGTTCGATGGGCCATGCAGAAGTTCAAACGACTGCGCGGCAAAACTCTTCGGGCGTGGACGTGGCTGAACTCTGCCCGTCAGCACCAGCCCACCTTGTTCGCCCACTGGCATCTTGTCGTGCGCACCGAACGTCGGCCTGTGGGAGCCCGGTGAGGGGAGACCTTCACGCCGGGTTCTGCGAGAGCCGGGGGGTGCGATTCCCCCCGGCCACTCACCAACCGTTCGCGAATCTGTCGCAGGTAGCCAGCCGGTCGTCGGAAAATGTGCAGCTCAGGTAGGGTGGAGTCGACTCGGGTAGTGCCGG
>Ga0182024_10002280_pt1 | contig 48032 bp, 39 predicted proteins | sample P32metaG_FD_120480 | JGI IMG/M metagenome (GOLD analysis project Ga0182024, IMG submission 120480) | Permafrost microbial communities from Stordalen Mire, Sweden - P3-2 metaG (Illumina Assembly) | ecosystem: Environmental > Terrestrial > Soil > Wetlands > Permafrost | place: Sweden: Stordalen... | reverse complement strand
GGGTGCCCCATCGGCACCACGGTCAGCACCACTTTGTGGGCGCCGAGGTAGCTGCGGGCGACGCGCTGGAGATCAGCCGTCGTGAGGCGATCGAATCGGGCCGCATCCTGCTCGATGTAGTCGGGTGTGCCCGCGAACCAGTCGTAGTAGTTGAGCAGGTCGGCCTGCTCCGATACACTCGCCAGCCGGTCGAGCGTCCGTGCATGATGCACGTTCTTCGCGCGCTGCAGCTCCAGCGCGGTGACCCCGCTGTCGATCACGCGGCGGATCGCGTCCCGGACCAGCGTATCGACTCGTGCCGGCGGGATATCGGGCTTGGGCGTCACGTCGATGTCGAATTGTCCATCGAGCCGGTTGCCTTCCTGGCTGGCGTCGACGTCCTGGGCCACTTGGCGATCGTACACCAGGCCGCGATACAACCGCGATGCCTTATCGCCGGCGAGGATGTAGGCCAGGAGATTGAGCGCGGCGTCATCCGGATGAAACGCCTTCACCGAGTGCCACGCGTAGAACACCCGTGGCAGTTGCACGTGGTCTTCCAGCACGAGAAACGTGTCCCGGGGGACCGTGACCACTGGCACGTGTGGACGCGGCGGAATCGCCGGCCCGCGCGGGATGTCGCCAAAGTACCTGGCGATCCAGCGCTTCGCGGAATCCGGCCGGAAATCGCCGGCCAGCACCAGCGTCGCGTTGTTCGGGGCGTAGTATGTCCGGAAAAATCCGCGGACGTCGTCGAGCGTGGCAGCACTCAGGTCGGTCATCGAGCCGATGACCGGCCAGGAATACGGGTGGTCCGCCGGGTACAGCGCGGCGAGAATCGTCTCCTCGGCCCGCCCATATGGCTGGTTGTCGTAACTCTCGCGCCGCTCGTTCTTCACGACGTCCCGCTGGAGATCCACCTTCGGCAGGTCCATGGTCGGCAGCAACCAGCCCATGCGATCGGCGTCGAGCCACAGCGCCAGTGGAAGCGCGTTCGACGGCATCCACTCGTAGTAGTTCGTGCGATCGTTCGTGGTGTAGCCGTTGTTGTTGCCGCCCGCCGCCTCGAGCCACTGATCGAACTTCCCGACGGGCACGTGCTCGGAGCCCATGAACATGATGTGCTCAAACAGGTGCGCAAACCCGGTGCGCCCGCGCTGCTCGTCGGCCGACCCCACATGGTAGTACGTACTCACTGCCACCATCGCCACGGTGTGGTCCTCGTGCAGCACGACTTCCAGCCCGTTCGGCAGGACGTACCGCTCGATCTGCAGCCGAGGAATGTCGGTCGCTTGCGCGCCGGCCTGCGCCCGCATCGGCGCGGTGCCGCAGACGAGCGCGCCGGCCGCGAGCGCGGCGCTCACGACCGGGGCGAACCTCATGACGTCGGCGGGTTGAACTGCGCGTGTTGCGCGTCGACCCACGACTTGTGATACAGCGGGTCTTCGATCGACAGCGCGGCCTTCGCGACCTTGAGGGGACGGAAGGAATCCATCATCACCGCCAGCTCGTTGGTGAACTTGGCGCCGATGCTCGCCTCGGCGCGGCCCGGATGCGGCCCGTGCGGAATCCCGTCCGGATGATGAGTGACACTCCCGTACTCGATGCCTTTCCGGCTCATGAATTCGCTCGACGCGTAGAACAGGACCTCGTCGGAGTCCACGTTGCTGTGATTGTATGGCGCCGGCAGCGCGTTGCTGTCGAAATCGAACGGCCTCGGACAGAACGAACACACGACAAACCCGTCGCCCTGGAACGTCTGGTGCACCGGCGGTGGCTGGTGCACGCGCCCGACGATGGGCTCGAAATCGTGGATGTTGAATGCCCAGGGATAGAAGTATCCGTCCCACCCGACGACGTCAAATGGATGATGATCGAGGATGATCTCGGTCAACCCGTCGTACTGCTTCGCCAGGATGCGGAAGTCGCCCATCTGGTCGATCGGGCGGAGCCCGGCCGGCCGGCGGATGTCCCGCTCCGAGTACGGTGCGCCCTCGATCAGTTGGCCGAACTCGTTCCGGTATCGCTTCGGCCACCGGACATGCCCCCGGCTCTCGATGATCAGAAACTGCGAGGGGCCGTCCGCCAGGGCCATCCGATACCGGTGCGTGATGCCGCGGTGGATGATGAGGTAGTCGCCCTCCCGGTAGGGGAGTTCGCCGAACGCCGACTCCAGCACGCCGGAGCCCTTGCTCACGTACACGATCTCGTCGGCCTGCGCGTTCTTGTAGAAATGCGTGTCCTGCTCGTCCGGCGCCACATAGAGCATGGCGACGTCGGCGTTGAACAGGAGCGGCACCCGCCCCAGCGTCGGACTGCCACCCGGCCGCACCCGCCCCGTTAGGAAATGGCGGTGCCGGAGCGTGCCGTCGTCGTCCGCCTGGTACGCGACATCGCGGATCCGGCGCGCCGACTTGACGGTGGTCGGCGGATGCAGATGGTAGAGCAGCGAGGATGTTCCTGTGAACCCCTCGTGACCCATGAGCTCTTCGGCGTACAGCCCGCCGTCCGGTTTGCGAAAGACGGTGTGCCGCTTACGCGGGATTTCACCCAGCGTGTGGTATATCGGCATGAGAATCGATGGTTGGTGGATCGTGGAGAGCGGCTGGCGATCGCTGGAGCCCGCGGCGCGCGCGCGGACGACGGTACGCGCGCGCCGGACACCAACCCCGCACCACGGCTCTTACAGATTCCCCCTCAGTGCCTGCTCGCGCTCGATCGCCTCGAACAACGCCTTGAAATTACCAGCCCCAAAGCTCTTCGCGCCCTTACGCTGAATGATCTCGAAGAACAGCGTCGGCCGGTCCTGCACCGGCTTGGTAAAGATCTGGAGCAGATAGCCCTCATCGTCGCGATCGACCAGAATGCCCAGCTCCCGGAGCGGCGCGATGTCCTCGTCGATCTTCCCCACTCGCTCGATCACGCTGTCGTAGTACGTCACCGGCACCCGGAGGAACTCGACGCCGTGGTCGCGCAACGCCGTGACGGTCTGCACGATGTCGTCGGTCGCTATCGCGATGTGCTGCACGCCCGGACCGCCGTAAAACTCCAGATACTCGTCGATCTGCGATTTCCGCTTGCCCTTCGCGGGCTCGTTCAGGGGGAACTTGATTCGCCCATTCCCGTTGGAGACGACTTTGGACATGAGCGCCGAGTACTCGGTCGAGATGTCCTTGTCATCGAACGAGACAAGGTTGTAGAAGCCCATGACGCGCTCGTAGAAGCTCACCCAGCGATTCATGGCCCCCAGCTCGACGTTTCCCACGCAGTGGTCCACGTACTTCAGTCCCACGGCCGGCGGGTCCCACCGGGACTCGGTCCGGACGTACCCCGGCATGAAGATGCCGCGATAGTTCCGGCGCTCGACCAGCGAGTGGATCGTGTCGCCGTAGGTCTGGATGGCAGCAGTCACGACTTCGCCCATGTCGTCGTGCAGCACCGCCGGTTCCTGCACCGCCTGCGCGCCGCGCGAGACGGCCAGCTCGAACGCACGGCGCGCATCGTCGACCCAGAGCGCAAGATCGCGCACGCCATCGCCATGCTTCGCCAGATGGGCCGCGACCGGCCCCGTGGAACGGAGTGGCGTGGTCAGTACCAGGCGGACTTTGTCCTGCTCGAGCACATAGCTCGCCCGGTCGCGCGTGCCGGTCTCGGGGCCCCGGTACGCGACCAGCCGGAACCCGAAAGCGGTTCGGTAGTAAATGCTCGACTGCTTCGCGTTTCCAACATAGAGCTCGATGTGGTCCGTGCCGTTGATCGGAAACGCGTCGGCCACTGGCGTGGCCACGGGCACTGTTTGCGTCGCCATCTATCCCCTCCGTCTAGAACGGTTCGTCGCGCGCCCGATTCCGTTCGGCACCGGTCCGCTATGCCGTGGCTACCGAAGCATCGAGGAAACTCTTTACGTCGGCTTCGCTCATGACCGGCTCGCCCGGCGCCACGTTGTCCAGCTTGCCCGCCCGCATCCATGCCTCGAGGTCACCCACCAGCTCGAACAGATGCTCGAACGAGTCGATGTAAAACAGCAACGGCTGCTGGCGGTCGATCTCGAAGCTCTGGTTCACGACCCATTCGATCTGGAACGGATAGCGCTGCACCGCCGGCGAATCGACGGCATGCGCGATCTCCCCGTGAGAGCTGAGCAGTCCGCTGCCATACACCTTATACCCGCGCCCATCCCGTCCCTTCATGAGGCCGAATTCGATGCTGAACCAGAAGAAGCGCGCCATCGCCCGAAAAACGCTGGTGATGCGCCGTATCTGCTCGTCCTGGTCGCGCATGCCCGCCACGAGCGACGCCGCCGTATGCGCGCAATCGCCAAACCGCACCAGCGTATCCGCGAACGCCTGGTCCGTGTGCATCGGCACGTGGCCCGCGATGTCGTGGAAGATGTCCGGCTCGGGCAGGTAGTCGAGCGACACCCCATCGCGAATCGTGATGGTCGTCGGGAACTCGCGATTGCGCAGACAATCGAAGAACATGAACGCTGGCACGTACCCGCTGACGCCCTTCGCGCGGAATCCTGTGCGGGGCGCAAGAAACTGATTCACTTCGTCCAGCCGCGGCACGCGGTCCGGCGGGAGGCAGAGCGCGCCGATCCCCTGCAGGAACCGGTCGTTGGCGTACGCCTGCCAGCGGGCCGTCATGCGGGAGAACAATTGGCGCCAGGCATCGTGGTTCGACGCACTGTAGAGCTCGTACGGTTGCTGGATATACAACTGTCCAGCCCGCTGAGCCTGCTCGATGAACGGCGACTGGGTCGTCGTCAATCCAGGTGCGACACCGGGTTCGACACCGGGTGCGACATCGGCGCCGGCCGCGCTTCCGCGGTCTATCACGGGAGTAGCCATCCTCCGTCAATCTAGCGACTTGGCGAATTCCCGATACTCGGCCAGCGACCCCGGATTGGCCAGGGCACCGATATTGGCGACCACCCGCCCGTGGATCGCCTCCCGGACCGCCAGCTCCGCGATCTTGCCGCTGACGGTCCGCGGGATGTCCGCCACCGCGTGGATGCGACGGGGGACATGGTGTGGGCTCGTGTTCCGGCGAATGAGATTCCGGATCCGCCCGCACATCCCATCGTCCAGCTCGGCCCCAGTCGCGAGCCGCACGAACAACACCACCTCGGTGTCGAGCCCCCCGTCCGCGCCGCGCACGTCGTGCCCCACGGCGACGCACTCGACCACCTCCGGGAGCTGCTCGACCTGACGGTAGATCTCCGCCGTACCGATGCGGACGCCGCCAGGATTGAGCGTGGTATCGCTCCTTCCGTAGATGACGACCCCTCCCTCCGGCGTGATCAGCGCCCAGTCTCCATGACGCCAGACATTGGGATACCACGTGAAATAGGCGGCCTGGTATTTCTCGCCCCCGGCGTCGTTCCAGAATCGCAGCGGCATCGACGGAAACGGCTTCGTGCACACCAGCTCACCTGCTGTCCCCGTGATCGCCCGCCCCTCACCGTCGAAGACCTCGACCGCCATCCCGAGCCCCCGGCCCTGGATCTCACCGCTCCGAACGGGCGTCAGCGGATTACCGAGCACGAAGCACGAAACGATGTCGGTGCCACCGCTGATGCTCGAGATCTGGATGTGCGCACCGACATCGCGCCGCACGTAGTCGAAGCTGTGCGCGGCCAGCGGGCTGCCGGTCGACAATATCGTCCGCACGCCGCGCACGTCGTGCGTCGTGGCGGGGCGCAGGCCATGCTTCTCGGCAAGCGCCAGATACTTCGCGCTCGTGCCAAAGACCGTGACGCCTTCGTCGGCCGCCATATCCCACAGGATGGCCGGCCTCGCGGGTGGAAACGCGGCGCCATCGTACAGCACCGCAGCAGCGCCCGTCGCCAGCGTGTTGACGAGCCAGTTCCACATCATCCATCCACAGGTCGTGTAGTAGAACACCCGGTCGTCGCGGTGCACATCTACGTGGAGCACGTGCTCCTTGAGGAGTTGCAGCAGTGTGCCGCCCGCACTGTGCACGATGCACTTCGGCATGCCGGTCGTGCCGGAGGAGTACAGCACGAACGCCGGATGTGCGAACGGCAGCCGCTCGTAGGTAGGGCGCGCGCGCTCGTGCCCCGCCAGAAATTCCTGCCATGAGATGGCATTCGGACGGCAACCCGGCATCCGCTCCTGCCCTGCACCGCGGTCGAGAAACGGCACGATCACGACACGTTCGGCCGATGGCAGCGCCGCTACGACCTCCGCGATGCGGTCACCCAGCGCGATTCGCTTTCCCGCGTAGTGGTAGCCGTCCGCACAGATCAGCACCCGCGGCGCGATCTGGCCAAACCGGTCCACCACCGCTGCCGCACCGAAATCGGGCGAGCAACTCGACCACACCGCGCCGATGCTCGTTGCCGCCAGCATCGCGATCACGGTCTCCGGAATGTTGGGCAGGAATCCCGCGACCCGGTCGCCCGGCGCCACGCCCGCGGCACGCAACGCACTGCCGCACGATGCCACCGCCTGCCGAAGCTCGGCGAACGTGAGACGGCCCGCAGGCCCCCGTTCGTCCCACGCGACGAGCGCCAGCGATGCGCTCTCGCCCGCGAGAAGGTTCTCGGCGAAGTTGACCCGCGCGCCGGTGAACCACCGGGGCCCCAGCAGCGGATCCGGCGGTGCCATGCGGCCGCCGCCCACCAGGACATCGTCCCACGGTGGAGCGCCATCCCGCTCGTCGGCGATCACGCCACAGTACCGCCACACGGCGGCCCAGAAACGATCGGGATGCGTGACAGACCAGCGGTGCAGGCGGGCAAACGCGTCCGGTGCGTCACTCACCGCAAGTCCGGTCTCTCCGCCGGCGCGTTGCGCGTCGATGAACGCCGCCATGCGGGTGCGACGCTTCTCGGCTGCGCTGAGTTCCCACAGGATGTCAGTCATCGCTGACCATCGCGGGATGTGTCCGCGTTTCGTGCATGTGGTGTGAAAAGCTATCGGCTAGATTGACCGCGTGCTCGCTTCCGCCGCCCTCAAGTGCCGCGACTTTCGATTGCTGTTCGCGGGCGTGGTAGTGTCGAACATCGGCCTTCAGATGCAGACCACGGCCATCGGCTGGGAGCTGTACGACCGCACCCATTCGGCCTACGCGCTGGGCTTCGTCGGGCTTATTGCGCTGATACCCCTCCTCGCGCTGGCACTCCCGGCGGGACACATCATCGATACGCACGACCGCCGCGGCGTCGTCATGGCATCGTTGGCGATCTTCGTGGCGAGTTCGATCGGGCTGGCGGTCGTCTCCGAGACACGCGGTCCACTCGCCGCGTTGTATGGCTGCGTGCTGCTCGCCGGCGTCGCGCGCGCGTTTCACACGCCCGCACGCAACGCACTCCTGCCTGGACTGGTCCCCCCTGACGTCCTGGCAAATGCCGTCACGTGGAATAGTGGGGGCTGGCAGTTGGCATCCGTCGTCGGCCCCGCAGTCGGCGGTGCGCTCATCGCCGCCCGTGGCAACGCCGTGGCCGTCTATGTCTGCGCGGCCGTTACGTCGCTCACGTTTTTCGTCCTGGCCGCCGCGATCCGGCACCGTTCGACGGAACGCCTCACCCACGAGATGACCGTGGCCGCGCTCGTCGCCGGCGTTCGGTTCGTGGCCCGCAGCAAACTCCTGCTCGCGACCATCACGCTCGACCTCTTCGCCGTCCTCCTGGGAGGGGCGACAACGCTCCTCCCGATTTATGCCAAGGACATCCTCCACGTCGGCCCCGCCGGCCTTGGATGGCTCGACGCGGCTCCGTCGCTCGGCGCCGTCCTGATGGCCGTGAGCCTGGCGAGTCTCCCGCCGATGCGGCGCGCGGGCCGTACCCTGCTGTGGGCTGTCTTCGGGTTCGGAGTGGGAACCCTGATATTCGGCGTATCGCAGAACTTTGCGCTCTCCCTCGCCATGCTGGTCGTGATCGGTGGGCTCGACATGGTGAGCGTGGTGATCCGCAACACGATCGCGCCGCTGGTCACCCCCGATGAGATGCGCGGCCGCGTCGGCTCGATCACCGGGTTGTTCATCGGGACGTCAAACCTCCTCGGCGGCTTCGAGTCCGGCGCCGTCGCGGGCGCCTTCGGCCCAGTGTTCTCGGTCGTGTCCGGCGCGATCGGCACGATCATCGTCGTGGTCGCGGTCGCCTGGTACTGGCCCGCTATCCGCCGCCTGCGCGCTCTCGCGAGCGTCGAGCCGGATCCGATCGTCGTCTAGCGAGGGCCGGAAGTGCTTCGCGCTTGCCCCGATTTACGGCTCGCGATACAGTACGGTGGTGAACGCCCTGGAGTGGCCCTGATCGCGACAAATGGCGGCCCCGGGCACGACGCTCGCGGTGCGGTGCTGTTTGATTTTGGCGGCACGCTGGACGCGGACGGGCTCCGGTGGAGTGTCCGATTTCACGAGGCGTACGCGGGTGGCGGCGGCCAACTTGGCGCCGACGCCTTCGAGGCCATGTTTCGGGCGTCGGACCGAGCCCTCGAGACGTTTCCTGGAATCCAGGGCCTCGGATTCCGCGTAATGCTGGAAACGCAGGCCAGCATCCTGCGGACGCTCTTGCCCGATGGCGCCTCCGTCGATCCGGGCGCGATGGCCAACCGTGTCCACCAGCAAGCCATTCAGATGGTCGCGCGCAACCGCCCTCTGCTCGAAGCGCTCCAGCCTCGCTTCCGCCTCGGTATCATCTCGAACTTTACGGGCAACCTTGAGATTTGCTTGGCGGAGCTTGGCATACGCAACTTGTTCGAGATCGTCACCGACTCCGCGGTCCTCGGATTCGCCAAACCGGACGCGCGCCCATTCACGCACACGATCGAAGCACTGGGCCTTCCCCCACAGGCAACGTGGATGGTGGGTGACAACTTCGAAGCCGACATCCGGCCAGGCGCCACGCTTGGCATGCAAACGGTCTGGCTGGCACCGGCTCAGCGGCTGCTGCCGCCTGGATGTGTGCCGACGGCACGCATCGCATCGCTGACGGAGCTGCCGGGAGTGCTGGCCCTGGCCACCCTTCCTCCCCGCGATCCGTCCACATGCACGGCTTGATCCTCGCCGGCGGCGAGGGCACGCGTCTCGCCGCCGATGGCATCGGAGGCCCGAAGGCGACGGTCGCCGTCGCTGGCCGGCCGCAGCTCGTTCGCCTCGTCGGCATGCTCGGCGCCCTCGGCTGCGAGAGTATCACGTGCATGCTCCGCGATGCCGAGTCCGTGGCGGTCCCGTCGTTCGACGAGGTGCTGGACGGCACGGGTCCTGCCCCGCCGGCGGTCCGGGTGGTGACCTGCCACACGCCGTCGTCCCTCCACACACTCGTGGATGGACTTGCCGCCGTGCCCCGAGGAGATGTCTTTTGCACCATGGTTGATACGGTGATGCGAACCCGAGATTGGCGGGCGGTCTTCGACGGGGCCATTCAGGCGATCTCGGACGGGGCGGACGCAGTACTGGCGGTGACGCCGTACGTCGATGACGAGCGGCCCTTGTGGGTCCACCGGGACGCCGCGGGCATCGCCCGTGCCGTAGACGAGATACGCAGCGACCCGCCATGCGTCACCGGCGGCGTGTACGCCTTCAACCCGCGGGCGCGCATCGAGGCTGCCACCGCCCGGCGCCAGGGGGCCTCGAGGATGCGGGGATTCCTGGCCCAGATGGTTGCTGACGGCTATCGTGTAGCCACGGTTGAGGTTCCGCGCATTGTCGACGTTGACCGCCGCCACGATCTCGACATCGCAAACGCCTGGCTTGGTACGGAGAACGAATGAGCTGTCCGCCGCGGTCCACGCCGGACGGGCGCGGAGTGCGCCTGTGAGCGGCCCTGCCCCACGCGTGCTGGCGCTCTACCGGCAGCCGTCGTACTCACCGAATCAGCACCGCGCCAACGATACCGCCATCCTGGACGCCGCCGTCGCCCGCCTCGCCGCGCGAGGCTGGGAGGTCGCGCGGGCGTCGGAGGGCGAGGTGCTCGCGAGCGCGCTGCCGGACGCGGACCTCGTGCTCAACATGTGCCAGGGTCCCGACGCCTCGGAAAAACTGCTCCCCCTCGAGAACTCGTCCGTTCCGATCATCAATCGGCCCTCGAGTGTCCTGAGCTGCCACCGGCACCGCCTCGTCACCATTCTGGCCGGCCGGCCCGTCGCCTTCCCACGGACCGCCGTGATCTCGACAACCGGTCGCGCGGCGCTGGACGGATTCGGCGTCGACGGACGCCGGGTCTGGGTCAAGCGCGGTGATGTGCACGCCGAGCGCTCCGAGGACGTGGTGACGGTCGAGCGCGACCGCCTTCGGGCCGCCATCGATGCGTTTGGCGCCCGTGGCATCTCCAGGGTTGCTTTGCAGGAGCATGTCCCGGGGCCGGTGCTTAAGTTCTACGGGATCGCAGACGGCCGATTTTTCAGGTACTACGGTGCGGAGGCCGGGCCATCGGGCCCAGTGCCGGAAGTCGATGAGACGCGCTTGCGCGCCCTCGCCTTCGCAGCGGCGGCCGAGTTGCGACTCGACGTGTTTGGCGGGGACGTGGCGCTGCCTGCGCCGGACGAGCCGACGCTGATTGACCTCAACGACTGGCCAAGCTTCGCCCCATTCCGGGACGACGCCGCGGAGCACATTGCGGCGTACGCACACGACTACTACTCCAACCGTACCTCACCGAGATCTCCGACGTGACGCAGCCTTCGACGGCGCTCGCCGAGCCCCGCCCCGCCACTCCAGCCGACCGCGTCGGCCCCGGTCCCCGCTCCCTGGCCGCCTTCAACGCTGAAGCGGAGTTCCTCGCTCCCGGCACCCAGAGCGTCGCGCTCTTCAGCCGCCTCTGCATCGATCGCGGCGAAGGCGTCATGCTCTACGATCTCGACGGCCGGCGGTACATCGACCTCCTGGCCGGTGTCGGCGTCGCCGCCCTGGGCTACGCGCACCCGAAATACGTCGCCGCGGTCCAGCGCCAAGTCGCACGCGTGCACGTTGGCAGTTTTACGTCCGAGAATCGGGCCGCGCTCGTCAAGCTGATCGCGGATATCACCCCGGGTGATCTCAACCGCACGCAGCTCTACAGCAGCGGCGCCGAAGCGGTCGAGTCGGCGTTTCGCCTCGCCAAGTCGTACACGGGAAAGACGGAGTTCATCGGCTTCTGGGGCGGCTTCCACGGCAAAACCAGTGGAGTCCTCCCGCTCCTCGGCTCCAACTTCAAGCACCACCTCGGTCCCTTGATGCCCGGCACCTACAGCACACCGTACGCCTCGTGTGCCCGCTGTGCATTCGACAAGACGTTCCCCTCGTGCAACTGGCACTGCGTCGAGTTCCTGCGGAAGAAGATCGAGATCGAGACGACCAACGATGTCGCAGCGATCATCGTCGAGCCGATCCAGGGCACTGCCGGCAATGTCATCCCGCCCCCGGGCTACCTTCGGGTGCTGCGTGAACTCGCCGACAAGATTGGCGCGCTGCTCATCGCCGATGAGATGCTCACGGGATTCGGGCGCACGGGCAAAATGTTCGCGATTGAGCACGACAGCGTCCTGCCGGACATCATGACGATCGGCAAGGGGTTTGGCGCAGGTTTCCCGATGACCGGCGTGATCGCGCGGGAGGAGGTGTCCACCGCGAAGCCGTGGGCGAACCCCAGCGGTAGCTCGTCGAGCTATGGCGGCAATCCGCTCGCGGCAGCCGCCGCTCGCGCCTCGATCGAGACCATCATCGAGGAAGGCCTGGTCGAGAACAGCCGGGTCGTCGGCGCACGCATGCTGGCCGAGATGAAGACCTGGAAAGGCACCATTCCCATCGTCGGCGAGGTGCGCGGTCGCGGCCTCATGATCGGCATGGATCTTGTCGTTCCCGGAACGGACCGCCTGCTGAGCAAGGATATTGCGCGATGGATCTTCGACACGCTCCTCTCGCGTGGCGTGCTGGCCATGATCTACAACCCCGAGGTTCGCATCAATCCGCCGCTCGTCATCCGTGAGGAGGAGGCGTTGGAAGCGCTCGCCATCATGAAGGGGGTCCTGCAAGAAGCCGCGGAGCGCGTAGGGGCGTGAGCTGCGAGAAATTGGACCAGGCGCGCGGCGCCCACTCCGGCCCCCTCGCGACGCCGCACGGCGCCGGCCCTCGGCCACCCGGCGGACCATGACGGACGCGCTCGCGACAAAGGGCGACGAAGTCGAGGAATGGCTCGACCTCCGCTTTTTCCGTCCCATCGGGGCGCGAATCACGAACGTCCTGTACCCGACGCGCGTCACGCCCGACCAGGTGACGCTGATCAGCGTCGTGATCGGCCTCGTCGCCGGCCACCTGTTTTTCTACACGAGCCCCTGGATTAACACAGCCGGATTCGCGCTCTTCATCATCTCGGACCTGTTCGACAGTGCCGACGGACAACTGGCCCGCCGGCGAGGAACGTCCACTCGCCTCGGCCGCGCGCTCGATGGATCGTCGGATGGCTTGCGGTTCCTGAACCTCGGCGTACACCTCGTCGCGCGGCTCGTCCTGTTCGGCGGCTGGTCCTGGGCTTCGGCAATCCTGCTCGCCGTCGTCGCGGCCTTCAGCCACGCGACCCAGAGCGCCACGATCGATTTCATTCGGCATGCCTTCCTCGCGCTCGGCAAAGGCAAAGGCAGCGAGCTCGATGTCGACGAGGTCGAGCTACCGCCCGATATCTCGCGGTTCCGGCGGATCACGACGAGCATGTACCTGAGCTACGCGAAACTGCAGGCCCGGTTGTTCCCGCAGACGGTCGCCCTGGTGCGCGCCGCCCGGGAGGGCCGCGTCGTGGCCGGCACTAAGGGCGCCTATCAGACCCGGATCCGCCCGCTGCTTTCCTGGTGCCCGTGGCTTGGGCAGAACGTCCGCTTCATCGTGCTGGGCGTGACCGCGGTCGCGGGCTGGCCGGCCGGCCTGATGTGGATCACGGTGCTGCCCATGAACCTGATCGTCGTGGCACTCGTCGGCGAACAGGAGCGCCGGGCGGGGGCGATCCTGCGCGGCGAACCTCTCGCTGCGCCTCCCTCACCTCCGACCCCACCGACACCGCCAGCGGTCCCCATTGGCGGAAACTGATGGGCCAGTGGGCGCTGTCCCGGCCGGCCGCCGGCCGTATCACGGCGCATTGATCGGGTTTGGCGGGATCGCGCGGAACGCGCACCTGCCAGGATTCCGGCATGACCCCGCGGTGCGCGCCCGGGCCGACATCGTCGCCGCCGCGGATCCCGCACCCACCGCGGCCGCCGGCGCCGACATCCCCGTCGTAACGGATCGCGACGCGCTCGCCTCGATTGGCCCGCTGGATTTCGTCGACATCTGCACGCCGACTGCTACCCATCTCGACACGACACTCTGGGCGCTCGCCCAGGGCTATCACGTGCTCTGCGAGAAGCCGGTCGCTCTCACGCGCGACGAAGCCGCGCGCATTGCGGCGGCCGCCCATCAGGCACGCCGAGTCGTGATGCCCTGCCACCAATACCGGTACAATCCGGCGTGGCGGCAGATGCTGGAATGGATTCGCGAGGACGCGATCGGCCGGTGGCACCTGGCCGAGCTCTCGGTCTATCGCCCGGCCGCCGACGCGGGCACCGACACGCGCGCGCAACCGTGGAGAACCGTCGCGGCTGAAAGCGCTGGCGGGATTCTGCTCGATCACGGGACACACCTGTTGTATTCCCTGCTCGATGCCGCCGGTGAGCAGGCAACCGCCGTGCGCGCGTGGACCGGCCGCCTTCGGCATTTCGACTACGGTGTGGAGGACACCGCCCAGGTCGCACTCGAGTTTCCAGGGCGCCTCGCCACGCTGATGCTGACGTGGTCCGCGACCCACCGCGAGAACCGCGTTCGGTTCATCGGCGACCATGGCACGATCGACTGGCAAGGTGGCATCCTCCACCTCGACCGAACGGGACAGCCGCCCGAGTCTCACGACTTCACGGTCCAACTCGACAAGCGTTCGTACTCCAGCTGGTTCGCCGCGCTGTTCTCGGCATTTGCGGACTCCATGGACCGGGGGACCGACCCCGCGACGCTCGATGACATCGCGCGCGTGGCCAGCGTCCTGGAGGCCGCGTACGCCGCGGCCCGCTCCGGCTCGCGCATCGTGATCGCGTGAGGAGCCGGACGTGAGCAAACGCGTACGGTTCGCGGTGTTCGCCTTCGGCGCCCTGGTATTCGGGGGGCTGCTCTATCGCGCCGGCGTCGATGGGCTGTTGCGCAATCTCCGGAGTACCGCGTGGGTGCTCGGTCCGATCGTCGCGGTCTGGGGGATCGTCTACATCAGCAACACGGTCGCCTGGGAGACCCTCCTTCGCGCCGGAGGCCATCACACCGCAAAGACCGGGGCTCCGAAGATGATCCCGTTCTGGCGCGCCTATGCGATCAGCGTTTCCAGTTTCGCGATCAATTACGTGACACCGTTCGTGGCGCTCGGCGGAGAGCCGTTCCGCGCGGCCGCCGCCAAGGAATGGGTCGGCACCAGCCGGGCAGCCGCCTCGGTCGTGAGTTTCCGGGTGGTCCATACGCTCGGGCAGGTCTTGTTCTGGGTGCTCGCCATGCCGGTCGCATGGATCCTGATGCCCCGGACGACGCTCACCGACATCGTGCTCGTGGTCACCACGATCATCCTGCTCGCCATTGCCGCGCTCATCCTGTCACTCTTCCGGCGCGGCTTCCTGGTCCGGGCGCTCAACCTCGTGCCGCGGATCCCGATCCTCCGGCGCTACTCGGCACGGTTCGAATCCGCGCGGCCGACGATGCAGCACATCGACGACCAGATGGCGGAGCTCACGGACGGCGAGCGCCAGCGGCTGACGATCGCCATCATCGCCGAGGTGGTGGGGCGCCTGATCGCGATGTTCGAGTTCCTGTTCATCGCGCGCGCGATGGGCCTTCACATCGGCTACACGACGGCGTTCGTGATCGGAGCCTTCTCACAGCTCGCCACCAACCTCACCGTGTTCATCCCGTTCGAGTTGGGATCGAAGGAAGGTGGCCTCTACCTCATCTTCGGACTGCTCGGCCTCCCGCCTGCCCTCGGCGTGTATGCGTCGGTCATGAGCCGGCTGCGCGAGTTGGTGTGGATCGGGATCGGGCTCACGCTCACGTGGGTCGCTGGACGCCGCGGCGTGCACGCCGCGCCCAAGACGAGCTGACGCTAGAGCCACCCCGCCGACCGGTACCACTCGGCCGTCGACCGCATTCCATCCGCCAGCGCAATCTGCGGCGCATATCCGACGTCGCGCCGGGCACGCGCGTCGTCACACATCCAGGCCGGTTGGGCCATGTCTCGGGCGCGCTCGGGAGTGAGGAGCGCCTTGCTGCCGGAAAGCCGGGCCCACTCGCGCGCGACATAGGACACGCCTCGCACCACGGATCCCGGTAGCGGGACCACCAGCGAGCGCCGGCCGACGGCAGCGCCCATTGCCGTCACGATGTCGTCCCACGGATGGTTGCCGCCGTTGATGTAATACACACCGCTCGCCGTCACGCTCTGGCCGCACGCGATGAGTCCGCGCACGAGGTCCGCGACGTGTACCATCGCCAATTGCTGCCCACGCGGACCGGTCCGGATCGCGAGCCCGCGTGCGGCGAGGCGAAACGCGGCGAGGATGTCGCGCTCGCGCGGCCCGTAGACGGCCGACGGCCGTACGACCACGGCCGGCAGGCCGCCGCTCAGCACGACCTGCTCCGCGCGCAGCTTCGACTCGCCGTAGGGTCCGATCGGGGCCGGCGGATCCGCTTCCGTCAGCGGCCGCCCCGCGCGCGCGGGACCGCCTGCCGCGAGACTCGAACAGAACACGAGGCGGACCGGCCGGGCGGCCATCGCGTCCACCAGCCGCAGGACGCCACCGTAATTGACGCGGTCGTAGTCGGCTTCCCGGGGCGTGGTGGTGAGGGCCGCGAGGTGGAACACGACGTCGACGCCATCCACCGCGCGCCGCAACGACGCGGCATCTTCCACCGTGCCGGCTGCGTACGTGACGCCGAGACTGTCGAGCCAGCGCCGGTCGCTCTGCGGCCGCACCAGACACCGGACGCGGTATCCGCCCGCGACGAGCGCTTCGGCGAGGTGGCCGCCGACGAACCCACTGGCGCCTGTGACGAGCGCCAAGCCGGCGCCGGAACCAGTCATCAGGATCTCAGGTCAGCTGGCGGCCGGTGTCCGGATCGTCTTGTCGTAGAGTCGGTAGGTCTTGTACGGATCGCCGCCGAAGTTCTCGATCGCCTGCCGCATGAGGCGATTGTCCTCGAGGATCCACGACGCCTCGCCGTGCGTGATGCCGCGCGACGTCGCGTTCTTGTAGAGCGCCATGTACAGCAGCTCCGCCGCCCCGGTCAGACGGAACTTTGGCAGTACGCCCAACGTGAGAATCCGCGCCGCGTCGATCTTCCGGCCGTACCACAGCCCGAAGGCCCAGCCGATCGGAAACAGGCGCCCGTTCATGTGGCGCAGCGCGACGTTGAGATCCGGGAGTGCCAGTGCGAACCCCGCCAGCTCCCCGCGGACTTCCGCGAAGAGCACGAGCTCCGGAACCACGACGGGCTTGAGCTGCTTGGCCAGATCGTCGAACTCGGCGTCGGTCATGGGGATGTTCCCCCAGTTCGCGTCCCATGCGGCGTTGTACAGCATGCGGACGCGTGCCACTTCGGCCTTGAACTGCTTGAGGTCGAGCGGCCGGATCTTGATCTGGTGCCGCTCCGCCAGCCGGCCCGCGACCCGCTGGAGCCGCTCCGGGACACCGTTGGCCTCATGGTGGTACGCGATGAGGTCCTTCGACTTCGTGAAGCCGTACCCCTCGATCAGATCGGCGTACCATGGCGGGTTATACGGCATCATCACGACAGGCGACGAGTCGAACCCCTTCACGAGCAGCCCGCATTCCTCGTTCACGGAGAAACTGGCCGGCCCTCGCATGACCGCCAGCCCGCGCGCTGTGAGCCACGCCGAGACGGTGGAGAACAGCGCGGCCGCGACCTCGGGCTTGCGCTCGCTCTCGAAGAATCCGAAGAATCCCGCTCCGTCGTGGTGCTGGGCGAGGTGCGCATCGTTCTTGACGGCCGCGATCCGCCCCACGACCTGTCCCGCGTCGTTCCGCGCCAGAAAGAGCTCGACCTCGGCGTGCTGATGAAACGGGTGGTGCTTGTCGAGCATGTGCGCGACATCGCGCCGGAGCGGCGGGATCCAGAGAGGATCGTCGCGATACAACCGGTACGGCAACTCGATGAACGCGCGGAGATCGGCTCGCCCCCGCACAGGCTTGACGTCGATCAGCCGTGCCTCCGGACGCCGTGTCGTCTCGTACCGGGACAGCCGGTGGACACGGCCATCGTCAGATGACCCCGAGCCCCTTCCCCACGCGGGCGAACACTTCGAGGACGAAGTCGAGCTGGTCGGGCGTGTGGGTGGCGGAGTACGATGTGCGGATGCGCGATGCATGGGGCGGCACCGCGGGCGCCACGACGGCGTTGGCAAACACACCGTTGTCGTAGAGCTGGCGCCAGAACTCGAACGTCAGCAGATCATCACCGATGACCACCGGCACGATCGGCGTCTGGCTGCCCCCGATATCGAAGCCCAGGTCCCTGAGTCCGACTTTCATCCGGTCCGCATTCGCCATCAGCTGGATCCGCCGCTCGGGCTCCTGCTCGAGGATCTCGATGCTCGCCAGCACCGCGGCGCAGGCGGACGGCGGCATGGACGCGCTGAAGATCAGGCTCCGCGCGTGGTGCTTGAGATAGTCGATCACCACCTGGTCCGCGGCGACGAAGCCGCCGATCGACGCGAACGACTTGCTGAATGTCCCGATGATCAGGTCCACCTGGTCGGTCAGACCGAAATGCTCGGCCGTCCCCGCACCAGTCTTGCCCAGCACTCCGATCGCGTGCGCATCGTCGACCGCCAGCCGCGCATCGTAGCGCGCGCGCAGCTCCGCCAGACGCGGCAGATCCACGATGTCGCCTTCCATGCTGAACACGCCGTCGACGACGATCAGCTTCCCGCCGCCATTCGACTGCCGCAGCTTGGCTTCAAGATCGTCCAGATCGCCGTGGCGGAATCGCACGGTGTCGCCCGCGGCCAGCCGGCACCCATCGACGACGCTCGCGTGATCCAGCTTGTCGATGTAGACGGTGTCGTCGCGTCCCACGAGCGCGGAAATGACGCCCAGGTTGGTCTGGAATCCGGTTGAGAACACGAGCGCCGCCTCTTTGCCGGTCAGCTTCGCCAGCCGCTCCTCAATGCGCTCGTGGAGCTCCGTGTTGCCGTTCAGGAAGCGGCTGCCAGTACACGCCGTGCCGTACGTGGCGATCGCTGCTTGTGCCGCCGCTACAACCCGCGGGTCGTGGCTGAAGCCCAGATAATTATTCGAGCCTACCATCACGCCGCGCTTGCCGTTGATGATGATCTCGGTCGAGCCCGAAGCCTGTACAGGCACGAAATACGGATAGAGCCCCATCGCCTGCACTTCTCGAAGACGCGTGAACTGATGCGCTTTCGCGAACACATCGGAGGGCTGGGTCACGGCAGCTGGCACCGGCTTTTCGCTCGGCCCGGTCCGCGAATATGCCTGGGGGGGTGCGTGCTGGGCGCTTGATTTCACGGTGTCTGGGCTGTGCGTCGCGTGAGATTGCCGTCGGAGGGTGTGCTCGGGTGCGCGCCAGCAGCGGCCGACGCGGACGCACCGTGCATATCCGGCATATCGTGCATGTCGTCCATATCCATGTCCATATCCGCCATGTCGGTCGAGTACGTCTCCTTGACGTCTCGCTGGTATTCGGGCGTCGAACGGTCTACGACCGGCCACGCACCGATGTCGTCCGGATGGAAGACGCCGCCGAACGCGCCCATCGCCCCGTCCCGGATCATTGCACCGGTGGGGTTGTCATACACCGCGGTCAGCCGGTAGATGTGATCGGGATGTACCGGAATCCCGAGACGCCACCAATACGTCGTCGTGGGCATGCCGGTGATCTCGCCCCTGGAATCCGTTTCCGGCGCCGACTGCCACAGCACCCGGTGCGTCGTCACATCTTCGAACCGCAGCACGACGCCGTATTTGTGCATGTGGCCACCCACCGCGAGGATCCGTCCGGCCACGGCCGGGTGTCCCTGCCAACTCTTGAAGGAATGGCCCGCGGGGAGATCGTAGGAATGCCGCCCCGCTGGCGGCATGACGTCGAGATAGAACGGATAGATGGCGATCGGCTTGGGCCACGTGCCGGCGGTCGCGTACGACAGGTGGACCCTCACTCTGGCGTCGTCGTAGGTCTGGCCGGTCGGATTGTGGACCATGGTCGAGATGAGCAGCGTGTCGCCGGCCGTCACCGGATACCCGATGATCGGGTGACCCAGGACCTGCGGCAGTTCGACGGGGGGCGTCTCCGCCCCTGCGGCTCCCATGCGCTGCATGATGGTGCTGAACAACTCCCGCCGCTGCGGAACGATCAGGTTGAGATGATGGATCAGCTGGTTGGGCAACCGCCGGCCCGCCGAGTCGATCATCTCTCCGCGATAACCCTCGATCCATCCCGTCACCGGGATGACCATCGCCCGCGCCACAGCCTGCATGGCGTCGTGGTGCGCGGTATAGGCGGGCAGGTTGAGCGGCGATAGCTCGACAATGATCTCCCGGTGAACGGAGTCCGTGGTCACCCGCAGGGTCGGCTCGGTCGCTGCGGTCTGAGCCGCAGCCGCGGTGCAGCACACAATGACGGCCGCCAACCCAGCCCGCACGGCTTCGAACGCCGCGCCACCTAAGATACCCAATTATCTCCCTCTCCCAATCGGGGCAGATACTGCGATGGTCGCTACCTGGCCGCCCGCGAACGTCCGGCCCACCCTCCTGCTACGGTGCCGTAACATAAGGCGCATGGCGCCCGGTCGCTAGCAAGGGGGTCCGTGCCAACTTCCGCAGCCGCAGTGACATACGCTCCAAACACCCCTCCGCCGGCGCATTCCGGCCACTGCTCGCTGCGCCGCCCGTCTCGCACAGGGAGAAACCGCCGCCGCACGAAACCCTGCTCGTACTCCAACAGCGCCTCCGCCAGCAGGAACAGCACACTCGGACCAGCATCCCCATAGACCGCGTCCAGGGTGACGCCCTGCGCCATCGCGGCCACAGGTGAACAGTGTACAATAAAGGCATGGCCGCTGACGACCTCTTGCATTGGCGCAGTGAGTTCCCGATCCTCGCCAATACCGTCTACCTCGTAAGCCACTCGCTGGGCGCGATGCCGCGGCGGACTCGCGACCGCCTCGCCGAATACGCCGACATCTGGGCCACACGCGGGGTACGCGCATGGGGCGAAGGATGGTGGGAGCTGCCCCGTACGGTCGGCGATCTGATCGGCCGCATCATCGGCGCCGGACCCGGCGAAGTGGTGATGCATCAGAATCAGAGCATCGCGCAGGCGACGGTGCTGTCGGCGATGGATTGGCGCGGACCGCGGAATGGAATCGTCACGGAACGGCTCAATTTTCCGTCGAATCTCTATCTCTTCCACGCCCTCGAGCGCGATGGCGCACGACTGGTCACCGTCGGTTCCGACGATGGCCTGACCGTCTCGCTCGACCGGATGCTGGCCGCGATCGACGAGACGACGCGGCTTGTCTCCGTGTCGCACGTGATCTTCAAGAGCGCATTCGTCCAGGACATCGCCGCCGTCATCCGCCGCGCCCACGACGTTGGCGCACTCGTCCTGGTCGACCTGTACCAATCGGCGGGCACGCTCCCCGTCGATGTCCGCGCTCTGGGCGCCGACTTCGCGACCGGCGGCTCCGTCAAATGGCTGTGCGGCGGACCCGGTGCGGGATACCTCTACGTCCGCCGCGAGCACTGGGCCACGCTGCAACCGCGCCTCACGGGATGGATGGCGCACCGGGAACCGTTCGCGTTCGAGGACCGGCCGATCGACTACGCCGAAGACGCCTACCGCTTCCTCAACGGGAGTCCGAATGTGCCGGCGCTGTACGCGGCACGGTCGGGCTATGAGATCGTGAATGAGATCGGCGTGCCGGCGATTCGCGCCAAGTCGATGCGCCAGACACAGTATCTGGTGTCACTCGCCGACGCGGCCGGCATCCGCATCGCGGGGCCGCGTGAGTCTGCCCAGCGCGGGGGCACCGTGACCCTCGACGTCCCATCAGGCCACACGGTGGCGTCTGCGCTGGCCGCCCGGGACGTGGTCGTCGACTACCGGCCGGGCGCCGGTATCCGCGTTTCGCCGCATTTCTACACGTCGGATGAGGAGCTCGACACGTTCATCGCCGAGCTCACACGCGCCATGGCGTTCCAGCCCGGGCCCCACGCCGGCTCCACCTCCACCGCCGTCTACTAGCGGCACCCAAACAAGGGATAACGTGGCCCTGCCCCGCCGATGATCGTCAGGTCTCGGTAACCGTAGGATCGGACGCCGCGGCCCGGGCTGGCCCCGGCGACGATGCCGGTCAGGACGCCGGTTACGGAGCCGGAGACGCGCATGCAAAAGGCCATACAACTGTTCGAGCACGATTTCGCACGTTGGGGCCTCCACATCCCCGCCGGCGACGTGGCCGCACGCTCGCCCGGCATGCTCCGCGAAGCCGGATGGCACGTCCTGTACGACTTCGGCCGGGACAACCGCGGCGAGTTCCTCAACTACTACGCCGCGCTGCGCGATGGCGCCGACCCGGCCGTGACCGACGACTGGCACGTCCGCCTCTACGAGACTGGCGACCGGGTGCCGCTCCCCACGGTGCTGGAAGCGTACATGTACTCGCGTGATCCGACGCCCGAGGAGTTGGCCCGGACCCGTCGCAAGTTCGCGGATCCGCAACCTCCCGCTGCCGCGGCAAAACCCCCGAGTCCGCAACCGGCCAGCCCGCCGCCAGCGATTCCGCGACTGGCCAGTCCACAGCCGACGACTCCGCGGCCGGCGAGCCCGCGACCAGCGAACCCGCCCGCCGTCGCTGCCACGATCCCCCAGGACATTCAGCACGCAGTCATATCCCAGAGCGCGACCGCGGTCGATGACGCGGACGCCCCGGGCATCGACATCGCGCTCGAACTCGGTCTTGACGTGGCACTCGCCGGTGTCGCGCCCGTACCTGGCGGCGACACGCTCGCCAGTTGGCTGCTGACGCCCGCGCTCGGCTCCACGCCGATCGCGCCCCCGATGCCCGCTGCCCCGGAACCCAATCCCGCCCCGCCGGCGAAGGCCCCATTGCCGGCGAGGGCCGCGTCGGGTGAGGACGATATCGCTGCGTCCGGACTCGTGTTCGTGCCGGAACCGCCGCCCACCCGCGTGAGTGACCGCACCGCCGCAATCACGGTTGATGACGACACGGTCACCATCAGCATGATCGACGATGAGCCGGCGGACGACCCCGCTGCCGGCGAGCAAACCCGCGACGTACTCTTCGAAGTCGCCGAGGAGCCTGGCGACGCGTCTGGAAGCGCAACCGAGATGGAAGGGCTCGATCACTTCCCCACGCCGAGCCGCGTTAGCGGTCCCGCGGCGGCGTCACTTGCGGCCACCTCGGATGACGACGCGGGTTCAATCGCCCCTGCGGAGCGCCGCCACTCACCCGCGCCCGGCGCGATGCTGACGACCGACATCGCGGCCGTCGCCGGCTCCTTCGAGCCGTGGTGGTATCGGCCCATGACGCGGCGTATCGCGATGGTGGCCGCCGCGGTGATCGCCATCATCATTGTTGGATCGGTCGTGAAGCATCACTCGCCGGCTGCATCCGGGACTCCACACGCGCCCGCCGATGCACCTGCAGCGCCCGGACACATCGGCGCTTCACCCGCTCCGGCCGCCGCAGCCGATCAATCCGATGCGGCCGACTCGGCTGCACAACGCGCGGACACGGCACCGGACAGTTTGCCTGTTGCATCGGCGCCATCATCAGTGGCGCCAGAAACCGCCAATCCGGCGGCCGAGGACGGTATCGCGCGGCCTGCTGGCCCAAAATCGGTGCCCCCGATTCGGCAGAGCGGCACGCCCCGTGCTACTTTCGGGTCCGCCAAGACAACCGACAATCCCGGTATCCCCGGCACTAGCCACTGAACGGCGCGCCCCGCGCCCCGTTGGGGGCCACGGGGCGCGCTGAGTTGCGATCGTGAGTTCGATCGCGCATCTACCGGAGTCGGACGGTCTCACCGTTCCCGCCGGAGTGTGCGCCAATGTCGAACCGACAAACCGATTTTTCCGCGACTGCCGGCACTGCCCGGATGGTGCTGGGCGTCCTCGCCGCAGTGCTGGTATACGCAGCGTGCAGCAGTTCGACCAGCCCGTCATCGGGCGCTGTCGAATCAGTTGTCATCTCGCCCGACTCTCTCGGTCTCACGATCGGCGCGTCCGGTTCGCTGCACGCCGTCGCGCACGACGCGGCATCCCACACGGTCGCCGCCGCAACGTTTTTCTGGTCTACGAGCGATTCGAACGTCGTCGCGGTCTCGCAGTCCGGCCAGGTCACGGCGTTACAGGCCGGAGCAGTTCAGATCGCGGCGAGTACGCAAGGCAAGACGGGAATCGCCAGCGTGGTCGTGGCCCAGGCGCTCGTGCACTCGGTCACCGTCAGCCCTGCGAATGACACGATCTTCGCCTCGGCACCCTCCAACACGGTGACGCTCAGCGCCCTCACGTTCGACGCCCAGGGCCACGTGCTCACCGGCCGGCCGCTGACGTGGTCTACGTCGAGCAGCCTGGTATCGGTCACCAATGGCGTAGTGACTGCGACCGATGCCGGCGCGGGTACCGCGACCGTTAGGGCGACCAGCAGCGACCCGGGCTCGCCATCCGGCTCCGCCACCGTGCTCGTGATCGGTCATGTCGCCACCGTCACCGTCTCGCCCTCCAATCCCGAGCTGAGTGTGAGTGGCTTCATCTTCGCGTCCACCGTTCAACTGTCAGCCACGCTGATCGACACGTTCGGCAGCAACGTCACGGGCCAGCGCACCGTCACCTGGTCGAGCAACAACTCGGCCGTCGCGAGCGTCAACCCGACCACCGGACTCGTCACCGCAGTGGCAGACGCCGGTAGCGGACAAGCGACGATCACGGCCACGACCGCGGATGGCGCGACAGGTGCCGACACGGTCTCGGTCATCCCATAGCGCTCGCCGGACGACGGCGGGCAGCAGCGACCTGTCGCATTGCCATCAGGGCGACCAAGGCTAGCTCGCCGCCTCTGTCTCGCGCAGCGTCTCGTCAAGTGCGTCGACGAGGCGCCGCGCGTCGGCGCCCGTAAACGCGAGCGGTGGTTTCATCTTGATCACCGTGTGCAGCGGGCCCTCGGTGCTGAGCAGGATGCCGCGCTCGCGCATCCGCTCGACGATGTACGCCGCATGACGCGACGCCGGCTCGAGGGTTGCCCGATCCCGCACCAGCTCGATCCCGAGGACCAGACCCCGCCCTCGCACATCGCCGATCAGCGGGTACCGGTCCATCAAGCCGCGGAGGCCGTCCAGTAACTCGGCGCCCGTGTCCCGCGCTCGCTCCTGCAACCCTTCACTTTCCAGCACGTCCAGCACCGCGAGTCCGGCGTGGCAGGAGACGGGATTGCCACCAAACGTGTTGAAGTACTCCATCCCGTTTGCGAACGACGCGGCGATCTCGGGCGTGGTGACGACGGCACCCAGCGGATGCCCGTTGCCGATGGGCTTGCCCATGGTCACGATGTCGGGCACGACGCCCTGCGCCTCGAATGCCCAGAAGTGCGTCCCCACCCGCCCGAAACCGACCTGTACTTCATCCGCCACACACACCGCTCCAGCCGCCCGCGCGTAGCCGTACGCGCCGGCGAGATAGCCCGGAGGTGGCTCGATGTGGCCGCCGCCACTGACAATCGCCTCCACGAAGAATGCGGCGACCTGCCTCCCGTTCGTGGCGGCTTCCGCGATCGCATCGCGCACGTACGCCGCGTATCGCCGGCCCGTCGCCGCCTCGCGCCCTCGATGCGGTCCGCGATAGGGATCCGGCAGTGGTACGGTATGCACCCACGGGGGCGCGCCTCGTCCGCCCGGCCCGTTGAACTTGTAGGGGCTGAGGCTCACCAGCGACGTCGTATTGCCGTGATACGCGTGATCCACCACCACGACGTCTTTCCGCCCGGTGTGCGTCCGCGCCAGCCGCAACGCCAGCTCGTTGGCTTCGCTCCCGCTGCAGACGAAGAAGCACACGCTGAGCGGTGATGGGAGATGTGCCGTCAGACGCTCGGCGTATTCCGCCAGCACCGGATGGAGATATCGCGTGTTGGTATTCAGCACCGCACTCTGGCGGCGAAGCGCTGCCACCACCCGTGGGTGGCAGTGCCCGACGTGAGCGACGTTGTTGACAACGTCGAGATAGGCGCGGCCCCGGTCGTCGTACAGGTACTGCATCGATCCGCGTACGATCGTGAGCGGCTCGCGGTACGCGATGCTGAGCGACGGCCCGATCCGATGCCGGCGATCGGCCAGCAGCGCCTCGCGCGACGGCGGCTGCGGCGCACGGCACCCCTCGGGGAATCCGAGGATGAGGTTCGGATCGAGCGAGAGCGACAACCAGACATCGCGCTCGCTGGGCCGCGCGACCCCGGGGAAATCGCCTTCGTAGCCCAGGAGATCGGTGATGAGCTGCAGATGCAGGTGCGGCGCCCAGCCCCCGTTGACGGCCTGGACCCCGAGACGGGCGATGCGCTCGCCCTTCCCCACTCGCTGGTCCACCCGGAGACGCCCCAGAACTTCCGGATCCAGATGGCCGTAGAGCGTGAAGAACGTTGCATCACCGTGTTCATGGCGCAGGATCACCGTCGGCCCATAGTCGAGCTGTCCGGCGTTGTCACGAACACTGATCACCACGCCGTCCAGCGGGGCCAGCACTGCGGTACCCGCCGGCGCGAAGAGGTCGGCGCCAATGTGAATGGTGCGCCATTCGTCGCCATCGTCGGTCGCGACACGGAACAGGTCCGCGCTGTACAAGCGCCGCGCCTCATCGTAGCGGCCGATACCACAGGCCGACCCGCTACTCGCCATCCGGCTGGCGATCGCAGCGCTCCACGCCCAGACGTCGTCATGGCCATCCAGCGCGTCCCATTCGGTGCTGCCGACGGATAGGTCCAGCGTCACTCGATTCGCCAACCGAGGGTCGGGATCGAGGACCGGGCCGCAGCTCGCGGGATCCGCCTGGAGCGCCGCGGTCACGGCGACCGCGCCCGGACAGGGGTTGAGACCGCATGCCGCACGGAATTGGTACTGCGCGAAACGCGGGTGGATGGCCGCGATCTGCTCCAGCACGGCCCACACCGGCTTTTCGCTGATCGACAGATACGCGTTGTCCGGCTCCTGAGCGCGCTGATGCGCGGCCAGCACCGCGCTCAAACAAAGGCGCAGGGAGATCAGCGGGAACAGTGCCGCGAGCTCGGCATCCTCGAGGACCGAGGCCGCCCGGTACCCTTCCACGACGTGAACCGCCGCCGCGAGCGGATCGCGCTTGTACAGCATCGCATACGCCGCCGCCACAGCGAGGTCGGCAGCCGTATACGAGTGAACGACGTCGCCGAAGTCGACGATACCCGTCACGCGACGCTGGACGCCCGGATCGGCGGCATCGGCGGCATCGGCGGCGGAAACCAGCAGGTTGTAGTCGTTTGCGTCGTTGTGAATGACGCTGGTCCGCAGCCCCGGAAGCAGCGGCCCGGCCTCGCGCTCGTACATCGCCAGCAGCCGGTCAATCAATCGTCGCCGATCTGCTCGCACCACATCGCCGATGCACCCCGCGATCACGCCTGGCGCCGCCCGGAGATCCCACCGCAACTCGCGGTGCGCCGCGGGGTGCTCAAACCCCTCCAGCGCGCGGGCCATACTCCCGGTGAGGAGCCCGGCGTCCCGGAGCATCGCGGGCGGATGGCGGCGCACTTCCGCCAAGGGGACGCCCGGCACATACCGCAACAGCCGGACGAGATGGAGCCTGCCATCCTCGCCCGCAGCCTCCGCGATCGCGCGCCCCTCGCGATCCGGGACGAAACCCGGGAAACCGAACGCCGGAAGCGCCGCCACCAACCGGGCCAGCATGGCGTTCTGGCACTCGAGGACACCCCGGGACTCCGCCGACTCCGAGATCTTGAGGACGAATCGCTCGCCCGCCCCTGTGGTGAGCCGAAAGTTCTGGTCACGTTCACTCGGAAGCGGGTCGAGACGCCCAACCAGACCCCAGAGGTCGCGAGCGAGGGCGACCGCCGCCGGCTCGGAGAACCTCGGGGGGGCGATGCGCGTGGTGACGGTCATGTCTTGGTCCCAGGGGTGTCGCCCAAACTACCGAACGGGACAGACCACTGAAAGCGGCGCGGCGGCGCCGTACCCCCATCCGCGATGCCAGCCGGTTTGGTTAGATTGCGCCCTCACCGGCCGCGGCCGCCCACGCGGCTGTTTCACGCATCCCACTCGTGAGGACGGCATGCCGACCGAACTGCGCAACTTCCTGGCGCTCCCCTACGACGAGCTCGAAGAGCTGAACCTCCAGGCTAAGGAACAGCGCACGAATCGCGTCGCGGCCCACAAGATCCAGGAACAACGCCTCAAGTACCTCACCGATGAAAAACGCATCAAAGCGGTGACGGTCATGTTCAGCGACCTCGAAGGCCGCCTGCACATGCTCGACTACGACAAGAAGTTTCTGGTCAAGAGTTGGGACAATCTCACGTTCGACGGCTCCTCGATCCGCGGATTTACCGCACAGCGCGAGAGCGATCTGCGCCTCGGTATGGACTGGAGCGCCTTCTACTGGGCGCCGGCCGATGTCTTCGGCTCGGGCAAAGTCCTCGTCTTCGGCGAGGTCATCGACAAAGATGGGTCGCCCTATAGCGCCGACATGCGCGGCGTGCTCAAGGCGTTCGCCAACAAGGCGCACAAGTCGGACGGCTACACGCTCAACGCCGCGAACGAGATCGAAGGCTTCCTGTTCAGCGGGCCGGACGCCGAGCAGCGGTTCCACGAGACCAACCGCTTCGACTACGTCAACACCGGTGGCTACTACCACTCGCTCCCCGGCGATCCGCTGCGCACGTTCATCGACACCACGGCCGAAGTGCAGCGCGCCATGGGGTTCCAGAACGAGAAGGACCACCCCGAAGTGGCGCCCTCGCAGTTCGAGATCAATTACGGCTACGGCGAAGTCGTCGCCGCCGCCGATCAGATCCAACTGTACAAGCTGATCTGCCGCCAGGTCGCCACCCGGCTGGGCCTCACCGCATCGTTCCTGCCGAAGCCCGTCGTCGGTGTCAACGGCAACGGCATGCACACCAACGTCTCGATCAGCAAAGGCGGCAAGAACCTCTGCTGGGACCCGAAGGGCGAAGAGAAGCTCAGCAAGTTCGCCTGGGCATTCATCGACCGGATCCTGACCCACGCCAACGACGTGTGCCTGATGCTCAACCCGAGCGTCAACGCCTATCGCCGGCTGGACCCGCACTTCGAGGCCCCGAATCAGATCAAGGCGTCACCAACGGATCGCGGCTCGATGGTTCGCGTCCCCATCGGCAACGAAAAGAGCGCCCGCGTCGAAGTCCGTTCCGTCGCCCCCGATGCCAACCCGTACATGGTGATGTACTCGATCTTCAAGACCGGCCTGGAAGGCGAGACGGCCAAGATCAAGAACCTGCGCCAGGCGCAGCGGTATCTGCCCGACAACATCTACACCGCGATCGAGCTGTTCCGCGACGCGGACTGGACAACGACGATCCTCGGCGAGGACGTCAAGGGCCGATACGCGGACCTCAAGCAGGCATCCGCCGATCGCTGCGCCCGACAGCTCGGCACGTTCGTCAAAGGCCCCGAGGTGCAGTACCACCACGAGGTCTACAACCAGTTTCTCTGGAACCTCTTTTAGCCGCTCGCGGCATCCCGGCGGGCCGCCGCCGGGATGTGGCATCGCTCCACCGCTGCGCGCACTTTCGGCAGCGCGGCCTCAATATCGGCGACCGACACCGCGCCAACTGACAGCCGGAACCATCCGGTGTCCTCCGGCACGCCAAACGCCTGGAACGGCACGGCCGCGAAATCCGCCTCGTCCAACAGATACCGGCGGATATCCTGGTTCGTGACGAGACGCTCGCCGCCCGGCGTCCGGCTGCCGCCCAGCGCAAACTGCGCGCTGAGGTAGATCGCGCCCGCCGGCTCGGTCGCAGCCACCGGTAGTCCCGCCGCACGCATGGCCTGCACGCCGGCGTAAAGTGCGTCGAGCCGCTCTTTGAGATCCCGGTTGACGGTGCGATGATATTCGTCGACTGCATTACTGGATCCCAGCAGGACCGCGGTCGCGACCTGCTCGGGACGCGGAGCCCACCCGCCCATGTGCACCACCAGGTCGCCCATGTACCGCACCACATCCGGCGGCCCGAGTGCCCACCCCACGCGAAGCCCGGTCGCCGCGAACGACTTCGAGATCGCATCCAGTGAGATCGTGTACGCCGACATCGCGGGACGCAGCGCAACAGGCGTGACATGCCGCACCGCGCCGAACGTGAGCATCCAGTACACCTGATCGTACAGCAGGTACAGCGGACGCTCGCGGCCCGCACGCCGCGCGTTCTCTTCGAGCACCAGGTCACAGATCGCCGCCAGCGCATCGGCGCGGAACATCGTACCGGTCGGATTCACCGGCGAGTTGAGCACGAGCAGCCGCGCCCCCCGGATATGCGGCTCGAGTGTTGCCCGCGATGGCAGGAAATCGGCCGGCGCGTCGCACGACACCGGGACTTCAGTCGCCCCCGCGAGTTGGCAGTAGTACGAGTTCTGCCACGAGGGCACCGGGAACACCACCCGGTCGCCAGGATCGACCAGGGTACGGTACGCCGAGTAGAGCACTGGCCGGGCTCCGCTCGTGACGAGTACCGACTCCAGGGGATAGTCCACGCCCAGCCGGTCGCGCGAAAAGGTCCGGATGGCCTCGCGCAGCGCCGGCATCCCCGGCGCCGCCGGATAGTTGGTCTCACCCGCCGCCAGCGCGGCGATGATGCGGTCCCGCAGCACCTGCGGAATCGGAAACTGCCGCGGGTCGAAATCCCCGATCGTCAGGTCGCAGATCGTCCGCCCGCGCGCCGTCCGTGTACGCACGTCGGTCGCGACTTCGAGGATCAGCGATCCCGCCATCCCGCGGGCCAGCGCCGAGACCCGCGACGGCTGCGGCACTCCACCGGACGGAGCCTCAGCGCCGCCGGCCATCCTATCGGGCCGCGAACGCGGCGATCGCGCTCCGGGTATAGTCGGAGAGCACCAGCTCGCCGCTCATCGCCGCGCGCTCATCCAGCAGTTGCTCCCACGATTCCGTGCCCTGCCAGAAAGTCTCTTTCATCCGAGCCATTGCCTCGGGGCTCGACTTGGCGAGCGACTGCGCCAGCGTGGAGACGGCCGCATCCAGCGCCTCACCCTCGCCGGCCACTTGTGCGAAGAGCCCGTGCCGCTCGGCCCACGCCGCGTCGCGCCAGCTCGCCGCGTCGACCGCCAGCGCCTGAAACGCACCACGCCCGATCTTGCGCTGAATCACGGGGCCCACCACAAACGGGCCGATGCCGACCGCAAGCTCGCTGAGCCGCACCATCGCGCCCGGCGACGCGATCGCGTAGTCCGCCGCCGCGACGACGCCCACCCCGCCACCCACCGCTTTCCCGTGCACACGCGCGATGATGAACTTGGGACACCGGCGCATGGCCAGGATCAGCCGGCCGAATCCCATGAAGAACTCCTTGCCCGCCGCCGCGTCCGCGATGCGCCGTAATTCGTCGAAGGACGCCCCGGCACAAAAAGGGCCGCCCTGCGGACCGCCGCTGCGGAGCACGACGGCGCGCACGCGTGGATCGGCGCCAACGGCATCGATCGACTCTGCCATGCGCCGCAACAGGGTGCCGGGCAGCGAATTGCCCTTGGGATGGCTGAATTGGATGGTCGCGATCCCGTCCAGTGTGCGGACCAGAAGGTCGCCCGCGTCACCCGGGTTGCCGGACACTGCCGAAGGAGGGAAAGAGGGCATGGCTCTGATGAAGGAGACCGAAGGAAGACGTCGTGCGAGGCGCTACTGCGCTAGCACGCGCTCGATCGACGACGCCACGCGCTCCGCATCGGGCAGCACCGCGGCCAGGAGCACTTCGTGATACGGCATCGGCACGTCGTCCACCGCCAGACGCTCCACCGGCGCGTCGAGCGACCAGAACGCCTCCTGGACGATCGTCGCTGCGATCTCCGCTCCGAACCCGGCCGTCAGCGTATCCTCGTGCACGATGAGACAGCGGCCGGTCTTGCGCACACTGGCCAGTACGGCAGTCCGGTCCCACGGCGCCACGGTGCGCAGATCCAACACCTCGGCGCGCCCAGCAAACCGCTCCGCGGCCACGAGACAGCGATGGACCATCGCCCCCCACGTCACCACCGTGATGTCCGTGCCCTGCCGGAGCGTCTTGGCACGGCCGAGCGGCAACACGTAGGAATCGCCGGGATAGCGCGCGCTTCCGTCACTGGTCATCAGCAGCGACCGGTGCTCGAAGAAGATGCTCGGGTTGCGGCTCCGCATCGCGGCGCGCAGCAGCCCCACGGCGTCGGCTGCATTGGACGGCACCAGGACCTGCCATCCGATCGCATGCGCCCAGGTGACTTCGCTGCTCAGCGAGTGCCAGGGATCGCCGACATCCTTGCCGAACCCCCCCGGCATCCGCACCACGATCGGCGCCGCGAACCGGTTATTCGTCCGCCACCGCATGGTGCCGCAGTTGTTGAGCTGCTCGGTCGCCGGATCGGCGTACTTGCGGAACTGGATCTCGGCCACGGGCATCAACCCCGACACGGCCATCCCGACCGCACGGCCGATGATCCCCTCCTCCGACAGACTCGTGTCGAACACGCGTGCGTTGCCGAACCGCTTGCGCAGCCCCTCGGTCACGAGATGCACACCGCCTTTCACCCCGACGTCCTCGCCGAAGACGAGCACTTTGGGGTTGGCCTCCAGCTCCGACGCCAGCGTCCGCCGCACCGCTTCCGCGAACCGGATCACGGGTCCCTCGTCCGTCGCGACGTCGGTGCCGCCGAGATCCGCCAGCTCCCGCTCCGAAAGGCCGCCGACCGTATCGGCATCGCCCTCACGCGCCGGTTCGCAGTACACGAATCGTTTGACCGTCGCCGCACTCGGCGCAGCACGACCACGCGCTGCTGCGAGCGCCACCCCGACGTCCCGCTCCACGTCGCGTTCGAGCATGCCCCACGCCTGCTCGGTCATGACACCCGGCACGAGGTGTTGACGTAGCTTCGGCAGCGGATCGCGCCCCCAGTCGGCCGCGATCTCGTCGTCGCTCCGGTAGCCCTTCTGGTTGTCGGGACCGGAGTGGTTCGAGAGTCGCGGCACCGTGAGGCGGATGAGCGCGGGACCAGTACCGCCGCGGACATGCCCCACGACTTCCTGCAGGAGCCGCGCGGCCTCGGCCGGGTTGGTGCCGTCCCCGTCGCGCAGTAGCAGGTTCCCGAACGAGGCCAGGTTGGCGGCGATGTTGCCGCCCGGAGTCTGCATCTCGCCGCGGACCGAGATCCCAAGGCCGTTGTCTTCGATGTAAAAGAGCATCGGGAGCGAGAGCGTCGTCGCCATGGTCAGAGCGGCCCAGAACCCGTTGGTCGCGACCGATGCTTCGCCGCCGAGCGAGACGCCAATGCTGCCGGCGTAGCTCGCATCACCGAGGACATCGCGGTGGTACTGGATCGACTGCGCCCACCCCGCCGTGGGCGTGTACTGGCTGCCGACATCGCCCGACATCGGGAGGACCAGCGCGCCGCGACGCTTCGGAAGGTTGCACACGACGCCGATGTCGCGCCCATCGCTGAATCCGCCGCTCCGCCCGAGCGGACTCGCCAGCGCATCTTCGATCGAGAGACCAAGTGTCAGCAGCAGCGGCCGTGACCGATAGTAGGCACCGGCCCCATCGTGGGCATGATCCAGCAGCGAGCCGAGGATGACCTGCGACATCTCGTGACCGCGCGCCGAGAATTGGTAGAGCACCTGGTGCTCGCGCGGCACGGTGGCCTTGTTGCGGTTCGTCGCTTCCTCGGCTTCGTCGAGCGCCCGCGAGACGAGGACGGTGTGCGCGATGCGCCGCCAGTCGGGGCTCGCCGGTGCCGTGGGTGCGGCGCGCCGGCCGGCCGGAAGAGAGTGTGTCGCCATTGTCGTGCTGGTCCTCAGATCGCCTTGAACAACTCGAACGGCTGGCGGCACTGATCGCAGTACATCACCGCCTTGCACGCCGTCGGCCCGAACACGCTCCGCATGGTGGTCGCGTGCGATCCGCAGTATGGACAGGCGACCGGCGGCACCCGGCGCTGCAGTGGCACCAGCTCCTCCGCGGCGGTGTCACGCGGGCCACGCCCCGGCGGCGGCGCGATCCCGTATGCCTCGAGCTTGCGCCGTGCATCCGCCCCGATCCAGTCGGTGGTCCACACCGGAGAGTACACTGTGCGGAGCCGTGCACCCGGCCAGCCGTCGCGCGCCAGAGCGTTCTTGATATCGTCCTCGATGACCTGGAGTGCCGGACACCCGGAGTAGGTCGGCGTGATCGACACGATCACGTGCCCATCCGCATCGATCTCGACGTCGCGCACGATTCCGAGTTCGACGACGCTCAGGACGGGCACTTCGGGGTCCGGAACGCCCTCGAGGGTCGCCCATACGGCTGCGACATCGTGGGCCGCGGCTACCATTTCACCCCCGGATACGACCGCTGCAGGATCTGCATCTCTGCCAGCATGATCCCCAGATGTTCGGTGTGCCGGCCGGTCCTGCCTCCACGCTGCATGTAGCCGGCCGGCGGCACGGCCAGCGTGGCGCGTTCGATCACACCCGTGACCTGCGCGAGCCACTTGGGCTCCGCCGCCGCGAGGTCCGGCATCACGCCGGCGCGGACGAGCGTTGCGTCCACATCATCGGAGAGGAACATCTCCCCCGTATACCGCCAGAGCGCGTCGAGCGCCGCCTGCGTGCGCGCGTGGCTCTCGCTGGTGCCGTCGCCCAGGCGGATCACCCACTCGCCGGAATGCCGGACGTGATAGCGTGTCTCCTTGAGGGCCTTGCCGGCAATCCCCGCGAGATCGGGACGACTGCTCGTGGCGAGGCCTTCGAGCTGATAGTACGCCGCCACGCTGAACAGGAATTGCCGCACGATCGTGAACGCGAAATCGCCTTTCGGCAATTCGGTCAGCAGCACGTTCCGGAAATCGATCGCCTCGCGGAGATACGCGAGCGCGTCGGCGTCCCGGCCCGCCGCTTCGGTCGCCGCGCCCAGACCGAGAAACAGTGTGGCCTGGCCCACGAGATCGAGGGCGATATTGGCGAGCGCAATGTCCTCTTCGAGAATGGGCGCGTGCCCGCACCACTCCGACAGCCGGTGTCCGAGCACGAGCCGGTCGTCGCCTAGCCGCAGGAGGTACTGAACGAGCGCGGCTTGCACAGGGCCATCGAGCGCGGGAACCACAGCCGGGCGGGCGTCGGGAGTCGCGGTGGAGCGAGCCATGAGCCCGGCGGCTAAACGCGCACGCCGAGCGGCACGCTGTAGAACTGCGGGTGCCGGTACGGCTTGTCGTTTCCGGGATCGAAGAACGGTCCGGCGTCGGCAGGTGTCGACGCAGTGATCGCCGCGGTCGGCACCACCCAGATGTTCACCGCCTCCCCTCGGCGCGCATACACATCGCGCGCGTTCTGGAGTGCGCTCTCCGCATCCACGGCGTGCACGCTGCCCGCATGCTCGAATGGCTCGCCCTTGGGCGGCTGCAAGAACACCTCCCACAGTGGCCACTGGCCACCGGACGCCGAGGTCCCGTCGTCAGCCATCGGTCAGAGCCGGCGAAGCGATGATGTCATGCCGCGGCAGGCGTCGCCGCCGCCGTGTGCTTGGCCGCGTAGGCGGACGCTGCCTCGCGGACCCACGCGCCGTCGCTGTGCGCCTGCTGGCGCGCGGCGAGCCGTTCGCGGTTGAGCGGGCCGTCTCCGTGCACCACTCGGCTGAACTCGTCCCAGTCGATCGGGCCGAAGTGCCAGTCGCCAGTCGCTGGATCGTGACGCAGTTCGGGATCCGGAAGCTTGAGGTCGATCGCCACAGCCTGCGCCACGGTGAGATTCACGAACCGCTGGCGCAGCTCGTCGTTGCCTTTCCGCTTGACCCCCCAGCGGGTCAACTCCGCCGAGTTCGGCGAGTCCTTGTCCGACGGGCCGAACATCATGAGCGACGGCCACCACCAGCGATTTACCGCGTCCTGGGCCATGCGCTTCTGCTCGGGCGTGCCAGCCGCCAGCGTCGTCATGATTTCGTAGCCCTGACGCTTGTGGAAGTTCTCTTCCTTGCAGATCCGCACCATCGCGCGCGCGTACGGTCCGTACGACGCCTTGGCGAGCATCGTCTGATTCACGATCGCCGCGCCGTCGACGAACCATCCGATGGCGCCGATATCGGCCCAGGTCAGCGTCGGGTAGTTGAAGATGCTGGAGTACTTCGCTTTGCCGGCCAGCAGTTGGTCCACGAGCTCGGCGCGCCCGATACCGAGCGTCTCGGTCCCGCAATAGATGTAGAGGCCATGTCCCGCTTCGTCCTGCACCTTGGCGAGGAGACCCATCTTCCGCCGCAGGGTCGGCGCACGCGTGATCCAGTTCCCTTCCGGCAGCATCCCGACGATCTCGGAATGCGCATGCTGCGACATCATACGGATGAGCTGCTTGCGATATCGATCGGGCATCCAGTCCTTGGGCTCGATCGTCTCGCCGGCCGCGATCCGCGCCTCGAATTCGGTGATCGCGTCAGGGCTGTCAGGCATGCGTGTAACTCCTCCATCCGCGTGACGAGATCGGTCGCTTAACCAGCGACAAGTCCATGTCAGTCAACGTGTTCGCGCAGTCGAATTCTACATCCACATGACCTGCCCGGGCAAGGCAAGGCGGCGCCGCGAGCCGCTACGGTCAGCTGACGCGTGCCGACGCGTCGCCTGGCTGGGTCTTCTGCATCACCCGAGCCGGAGTGAGCGCGTCCGGAGCCTCGCTCGCGAGACCCTTTGCGAGGTCGCCCGCGGTCTCCGGGCGCGAGACGCCCTCCTGCCGGCGAACCAGCGTCAGGATCGTATAGACTGCCACCGGCTCGTCGTTCTGGTTGGTCACTTCGACATCCCATGCCACGACGCCCTGCGGGATCTGGCCTTCCCGGTCCTCCTTCACGGTCTTCTGCTTGCACGTGAGCCGCACCTGGATCGTGTCGCCCACGTACACGGGTTTGACGAAGCGAAGACTCTCGAGACCGTAATTCGCGAGGACCGGGCCCGGCGCCGGATCCACGAACAACCCGGCGGCCGCCGACAGGACGAAATAGCCGTGCGCCACGCGGCGCTCGAAGATCGAGTCCTTGGCCGCAATCTCGTCCATGTGCGCGTAGAAGAAATCACCGCTGATGCCGGCGAAGTTCACGATGTCGGTCTCGGTGACGGTGCGCCGGTGCGTGCGCAGCGTCTCCCCGATCCGCAGCTCATCGAAGTATTTCCGGAACGGATGGATGCGATCCGCGAGCTCCGGCGCCTTGGGATGCCACTCGCGCGTGATCGCCGACAGGACCGCCGGCGAACCTTGCAGTGCTGTCCGCTGCATGTAGTGCAGCACCCCACGCACGCCGCCCATCTCCTCGCCACCGCCGGCGCGCCCCGGGCCACCGTGCACGAGATGCGGGAGCGGCGAGCCGTGACCCGTCGATTCCTTCGCGCTCGTCCGATCCACGATCATGAGACGCCCGTGATACGCCGCCGTGCCCGCGACGACAGTGCGCGCGACCTCTGGATCGGCTGTGAACAACGACCCGACCAGCGAGCCACGGCCAAGGTTAGCGAGGGCCACCGCCTCATCGACCGACGCGTACGGCATCACCGTGTTCACCGGCCCGAACGCTTCGATGTCGTGTGGCGCCGTGCGGTCGAATGGCCGGTCGTCGTAGAGAAGTTGCACCGGGAAGAACGCGCCCCGCTGCGCGTCCGCCCCGACCACTCGCATGCTGTCGAAGCTGCCGTACACCACCTCCGCAGCCTGGCGCAGCTTGTCGACGTTCTGCCCGACTTCGGTCACCTGGCCACGTCCGGCGAGAGGCCCCATCCGGACTCCTTCGTGACTCGGGTCGCCGATCGTGATGCCGTCGAGCCGCTTCTTGAGCGAGGCGATCACGTCGCTCACCATCGCGGCCGGGACGATCGTCCGGCGGATCGCGGTGCACTTCTGCCCGGCCTTCACCGTCATCTCGCGGACGACTTCCTTGATGAAGAGATCGAACTCCTCGGTCCCGGGCCGGGCCTCCGGTGCCAGCATCGAGAAGTTGAGCGAATCCGCTTCCTGATTGAACCGCACGGAATGCTCGACCATCGCCCGGCCGGTCTTGAGCATGTGTCCGGTGGCCGCCGAGCCCGTGAACGCCACGGCATCCTGCTCGCCCACATGATCGAGCAGATCGCCCGCGCTGCCGCATAGCAGTTGGAATGCACCGGGTGGCAGGATCCCCGATTCCACCATGGCCGCCGCCACGGCTTCGGTGAGATACGAGGTCACCGTGGCAGGTTTGACGATCGTTGGCACACCCGCGAGCAGTGCCGTGGACATCTTCTCCAGCATCCCCCACACGGGGAAGTTGAACGCATTGATGAGGATCGCCGCGCCCCGGAGCGGCACACAGATGTGGCGGCCGATGAACGAGCCGCCTTTGGAGATCATCTCAGGCGCGCCGTCCACGTAGAACGTCTCGTCGGGGAACTCCCGGCGGCCACGGCTCGCGTACGCGAAGAGGGTGCCGAAACCGCCGTCGATGTCGATCCAGCTGTCGGTCTTGGTCGCACCCGTCGCTTTCGAGACTTCGTAGAACTCGTCTTTACGCGCGGTGAGGTACTGGGCCAGCGCCTTGAGCATGCGCGCCCGCTCGTGAAAGGTCATGGCGCGAAGCTTCGGCCCCCCGACAGTGCGCGCGTACTCCAACACCCCGGCGAAATCCACGCCGCCCGTGCTCGCCTCGCCGAATTGTTCCCCGGTCACGGCGTTGTAGAGTGCCGTCGCCTTGCCAGACCCTTCCACCCACTCGCCGTGCACGTAGTTCTTTAGCCGCATCGACTCCGACCTCGTTGTGAAATCTCCGTCCACCGCTAGCCGTTCTCCTTTCGCTCGTTCCACGTCCGGTAAACCGGCGCCTGGCGCGCGCGCCCGGCCGGCACTTCCCGCAACGGTTCGCACGGCACGAGACCGGCGCGGAGCCTCGCCGGCAGCTCCTGGTACAGCCGCGTCCCGTCGGTCTTCCACGCGAGCATCTCGTCACTGACGTCTTTCACCACGCGGGCCGGATTCCCGACGACGACTTTACGATCCGGGATCTGCATGTCCGCCGGCACGAATGTGAGCGCACCCACGATGCAGCCGGCTCCCACCACCGCCCGGTCCATGACGACGGCGTTCATCCCCACGAGCACGTTCCGGCCGATGCGCGCGCCATGGATCACCGCCCCGTGCCCGATGTGCGCCCCCGCCTCCAGCCAGGCGTCCACTCCCGGAAACGAGTGGATCACGCACGTCTCCTGGACGTTGCAGCCGTCTTCGATGACGACGCCACCCCAATCGCCGCGGATCACGGCACTCGGCCCGACGTACACATCGCGGCCGATGATCACGTTGCCGACCACCGTCGCCCGCGGATGCACGAACGCCGACTCGTGCGCCACGGGCCGGATTCCCTCGAACGCGAAGAAGTTGGACACGGCCGCTTCCGGGAGCCCCGTCACACGCGCTCGATAATGGTGGCCATGCCCTGCCCTACACCGACGCACATCGTCGCGAGCGCGTAGCGGCCGCCCGTCGCTTCCAGCTCGCGCGCAGCCGAGAGGATCAACCGCGCGCCGCTCATGCCCAGGGGATGGCCGAGCGCGATCGCACCGCCGTTCGGATTGACGCGCGGATCATCGTCCTTGAGCCCCAGCTCCCGGAGACAGGCGATCGATTGCGCAGCAAACGCTTCGTTGAGTTCGATCACGTCGATCTGGGCGAGCGATAGCCCCGCGCGCGCCAGCGCCGCGCGCGTCGCGGGAACCGGACCCATACCCATGATGCGCGGCTCCACGCCCGCGGCCACCGTCGTGATCGAGCGCGCGAGCGGCGCCAGCGCGAACTCCTTGACCGCACGCTCCGACGCCACGAGCACCGCGACCGCGCCATCGTTGATCCCGGACGAGTTCCCCGCCGTCACCGACCCCCCCGCCCGGAACGCGGGCTTGAGCCGCACCAATCCCTCCAGAGTCGTGTCCGGACGAATGAACTCGTCGTGCTCGAACCGCCGGACTTCGCCGCGCTTCTCCCCCGGCACGTCGACCGGTGTGATCTCGCTCGCAAATCGCCCCCGCTCCCGCGCGGCGGCCGCGCGAGCCTGCGTCAGACACGCGAAGCGATCCTGATCCTCCCGCGACACGTGGAAATCTGTCGCGACGTTCTCCGCCGTCTCTCCCATCGCATCAACGCCGTACTGCTGGCGCATGCGCGGATTCACGAACCGCCAGCCGATGCTGGTGTCGAAGAGCTGTGCATCCCGCGCAAAGGCCTTCCCGCTCTTCGACAGCACGTAGGGCGCCCGCGTCATGCTCTCGACGCCCCCGGCGATGTAGAGGTCGCCGTCGCCGAGCTTTACGGCGCGGGCCGCGTGACCCACCGCACTCAACCCGGATGCGCACAGCCGGTTGATGGTCTCTCCCGGTACGGAGACCGGGAGACCCGCCAGCAGCGACGCCATCCGCGCCACGTTGCGGTTGTCCTCACCCGACTGGTTCGCGCACCCCAGAATGACGTCGGTGATCCGCGCCGGATCGAGTCCGGGATGCCGGGCCAGCAGGCGCTGCATCACGAGCGCGGCCATGTCGTCCGGCCGCACTTCGCTCAGGCTCCCGCCAAATGATCCGATGGGCGTGCGCACGCCGTCGACGATGTATGCGTCAGTCATCCTGGGTTTTCTCCGAAAGCATCTCGCGCTGCGTGCGGTACACAGTCCCGCGAAACAGTGCGACGACTGCGTCGTGCTGGTTGCGGACGGTCACACGATAGAAGGCCAGCCGCCCGCCCACTCCCTCCTCGGTCGCGGCGGCGGTCAGGACATCGCCCAACGCCACCGGCGCGACGTACGAAATCCCGTTCTCGACACTCATCGACACGCGGCCGTGGGTGTTGGATGCGAACGCCAGGGCGCTGTCGGCGAGCGAATAGGTGACTCCGCCGTGGCAGACGCCAAATCCGTTGAGCATCTCGCGCCGCACCGTGGCGCGCACGGTGCACGCCGCGGGCGCCAGCGCGACGACCTCCACTCCCAGCCATGCGCTGAACCCGTCGGACACCCGCATGCCAGCGACGAGCCGCTCGGCACGCGCCTGCGGATCCTCCTGGCCTGCGCTCATGTAAACCGCCGGCCTTCTCGAACCATCCGCTTGAGCAGCGCGCTCGGACGGTACCGGTCTTCTCCATATTCCTGCTCCAGGGCCGTAAGCCTCGTGAGCACCCGGTCCAGCCCCATGGCGTCCCCCCAGGCGAGCAGGCCCTTGGGGTAATTTACTCCCTTCAGGACCGCCAGATCGATGTCCGCGGGCGACGCGACCCGCCATAGCACGGCGTCGATGGCCTCGTTGATCAGCATGACGAGGATCCGCTCGAAGATCTCCGCGCCGAGCGCGCGATCCTCGTAGGGTTTCGGCCGCGACGCACCCTCCCGGTAATCGTAGAACCCGCGGCCAGTTTTCCGCCCCAGCATCCCCGCATCGACCAGCCGCTGCTGCGTGATCGACGGCTTGTAGCGCGGATCGTAGAAGAACGCCTCGAAGATCGATCGGGTGACTGTGAAGTTGACGTCATGTCCGATCAGGTCCATCAGCTCGAACGGTCCCATGCGAAACCCGCCGAGCTCGCGCATCGCCCAATCGATGGTCGCGGGATCGGCAATCCCCTCGTCGTTGAGCCGCAGCCCCTCGCCGTAGAATGGACGGGCGATCCGGTTGACGATGAACCCCGGCGTGTCCGACGCCACCACCGTCGTCTTCCCCCAGCTATCGACCAGCGCGCGAGTACGCGCCGTCACGCCGGACGTCGTGCCCAGCGCGGGGACGATCTCCACCAGTGCCATCACCGGCGCGGGATTGAAGAAGTGCACGCCAAGAACCCTCTCGGGATGCGTGCACGCGGCCGCGATCGCCGCCACCGGCAGCGACGAGGTGTTCGTCGCGAGGACACACTCCGCGCTCACCACACGCTCGAGCTGGATGAACAGGTCGCGCTTGGCGTCCAGCCGCTCCACGACGGCTTCGATGACGAGCTCGCAGCCCGCGAGTGCATCGAGTGCCTCGGGCGCGAATGCGTGGTGCCACTGCACACGGGCGATCGCTGCCGCAGCGGCGGCCCCGTCCATGCGCTTCTTCTCGGTCTCGCGCTGTATCGCGCGCTCGAGGCCGGACGCGCCCCGCGCCAACGCAGTGGCGTCGGTGTCCACCACGATGACCGGATGACCGCTCACGGCTGCGATCTGCGCGATCCCGCTGCCCATCGCGCCGACACCCACGACGCCGATCCGCGCCTCGCGCGCGATGGACATTGCCGCTACCGGCCGGTGTAGGACGGCGCGCGCTTGTCCTGAAATGCTCGCACTCCTTCCGTGTGATCCGCTGACCGCCCCGCTTCGCGCTGCAGCTTGGCTTCGAGCGAGAGCTGCGTCTCGAGGTCGCTCCCCATCGACGCGTTGAACGCCCGCTTGATCAGCCCGAGGGCCCGCGTGGGCTGGGTCGCCAGATGCCGCGCCAATGCCGCCGCCGCTTCCATGAGGCCGTCGCCCGGCGCCACGTCGTGGATCATTCCCCAGTCCTTCGCCTGTTGCGCGGTCAGCTTGCCGCCGAGCATCGCGAGACTGTTCGCGCGCGCCAGCCCGACCAGCCGCGGCAGGAAGAAGGTGCCACCGTTGTCCGGAATCAGCCCGATCTTGATGAACGCCTGGATGAACGACGCCTCCGCCGACGCGATCACGAAATCGGCCGCCAGCGCGATGTTCGCGCCCGCGCCCGCCGCCACGCCGTTGACCGCGGCAACGACTGGCTTCTCGAGGCGCCGCATCGCCAGGATCAACCCGTTATAGCCGGTCACGATGTCGCCGATATCCGGCGCCGGCGTGCCGGCCGGGGGTACCGCTTCGGCCAGATCCTGGCCCGCACAAAACGCCCGGCCCGCACCCGTCAGGAGCACGGCCCGCACGGTCGTGTCGGTGCCCGCGCCTTCGAAGGCCTGGCGCAGCTCAGTGACCATCCCGCGGTTGCAGCTATTGAGCACGTCGGGACGGTTCATTGTCAGCGTCAGTACGCCCGCGTCGGCACTGCGGAGGATGAACCGGTTGTCCATGTGTACCTCGCGGGTCCCGTCAATAGGAGGGAGGCCGCCGGGTGACGGCCGCGCGACCGAAGATTAACCGGGCGGAGTACGCCCGGCATCGTCCCGGGAACGCCCCGGCCCACCCCGAGTCACCCCAGGCGGCAGAAGTCCTCGGCGCTGATGTTCCCGCCGCACAGAAACAGCACGACGTGGTCGTCCGGCCCGAACTGATCCCGCAGCCGCTCGGCCGCCGACAATGTGCACGAGCCGGCCGGCTCGACCAGCATCTTGGTGCGTTCGAGGAGTAGCCGCATGGCCGCGATCGCATCGGCGTCGCTCACCACGGTCACCGACTCGACGTAGCGTTTGACCGCCGCGAGCGTCTCCGGTGACGCGGCCGGAGCGCCCAGGGTGCGGGCGATCGACGTGACCGCGCGCAACGTCACCACATCGTTCGCTGCGAGCGCCTGCGCCATGCAGTCGGCGCCTTCGGTCTCCACGCCCCAGATGCGCGCGCGAGGCAAACGCTCTTTCACAGCGGTCGCCACGCCGGCGATCAGGCCGCCGCCGCCGATGCTGACGACGACGTCCGTGACGTGCGGCAGGTCTTCGACGATCTCCAGGCCTGCCGTTCCCTGGCCGGCCATGACGAGCGGGTCGTTGAAGGGATGGACCGCCACCCATCCCTTGGTCGCATAGTCCTCCATCGCCGCGAACCCGTCGAGGGACGTCGGCACGAACGACACCTCTGCGCCATACCCCCGCGTGCCCTCGACGTAGTTCGCCGGCGTCGTCTTCGGCATGAAGATCAGCGCGCGCATGCCGAGCGCGCGCGCCGCGTACGCCACTGCCTGCGCGTGGTTGCCGCCACTCATCGCGACGACGCCGTGGCCACGGGCGTCGTCGGTGATGCACAGCATCTTGTTGAACGCGCCACGCACCTTGAACGCCCCGGTCTTCTGGAATACCTCGGCCTTGAGGTACACATTCGTGCCGAGGCGGCGGCTCAGCGTGTCGCTTCTGGTGAGCGGCGTGCGGCGGACGTAGGGCGCGATGCGCACCTGCGCCGCCGCGATGTCGGCGAGCGTAACGGGTTCGAACGTCGTGCGAGTCGGCATGTCCATCCCGGCGTGGCGTCTCCGCGTGGTCGCCGGGTCACCCCGGCCTCGCGCCGGCCTCGCGGCTGGCGCCACGTCAATCATCACCAGGCGGCCCCCCGGGCGCGAGGGCGCTCGTGGCGCCCCAGTCCGCGCAACGGGCGCGCCGGGGCCCGTGGCGGCCTGTCGGATGCCGCGCTCGGGCGCCAAGTTCTGTGCTCCCGACGGATGCGCCTGACCGGAGACGACATCGTGATCGCACCCCGCCGTTTCACAATTCTGTGCGCACTGGCCGCCCTGCCAGCACTCGCCGGTACGCCTCACACGCTGTGCGCCCAGCGCGCGGCGCCAGCCGCCGCGATCGTCTGGGTGAAGTACACCGATCCGGTCGAGCATGCGTTCACGGTCGACGGCCCGCGAGGCTACACGGTGAGACCGCAGGAGGTCCGGCGCGGACCGATCGACTACGTGCTGCAGACGCGGGCCGTCGCGCCCGACAGCTCGATCGATGTCCGCATCAACGACGGCAGTATTCCCGCATTCTCCGAACCGACCCCGCTCAACGAGCGGCTCGGGCTGCACGCCGGGATGATGACGGAGAGCCGCGGGCAACGGTTCATGATCCGGAGCTACGTGCCCGCCCTGCCATTTGCGTACGACTACGCCAGGCAGATGATGGCCCCGTACTGCGCGCAGCCCGCGCTCAAAGCCGCGCGGCCGCTCCCCGTGCCGCAGTTCGCCGCGCCGGCCACGCCGATCTCCTCCACGGACGTGGGCGAGGTCTACTTCGAATGCCCCAACAACGGTCGCGTCGGCTATCTCTACGTGATCACGACCCGGATGCATGATCCGAGCTCCCCGATCGGCACCTGGGGAGTCGCCGTCCTCGTCGGCTTCGTCTCGACGCACGCCCGCGCCGGTGAAGGCTTTGCCATCGCCCGCCACATGGCCTTCTCGGTGAGCCCAAACCCGCAGTGGTACGCCGGCGTCCTGCAGATCGCCCAGCAGCAGAACAATCAGATCATGGCGGATTTCGATCGCCAGCAGCAGGCGCGGCAAGCCCAGTTGGCCAAGGTCGACGACACGCAGGACCGCGACGAGCAGGCGTTCGATGACATCATCAACGGCGTCACCCCTACCGTCGACCCGCAAACCGGAGCGAAGCGTGACGTGGCGACCGGCTCCAAGGGCAACTACTACTGGACCGACCAGAACGGCCACACGGTCAACACCGCGTCGTGGATGGCACCCGGACCGAACTACCGGCCACTGCAAGTTGCGCCTCGGTAGCAGCGCCTCGCTGACCGCCCCCCGGTGATGTAGTGGCCACTGCCGCCAGCATCTATAACTTCGACATTGAGCTGTCGGACGTCGATCGCCAGGTCTACGAGTCCCTGCGGCTTCGCGTGGCGCAGCACCCGTCGGAGACGGAGCCATTCCTGCTCGCGCGAGTACTGGCCTACTGCCTCGAGTACACGGAAGGCATCAGCTTCGGACGCGGGCTGGCTGAACCCGGCGAGCCCGCCATCTCGGTGCGCGATCTCACGGGGTCGCTCCGCGTATGGATCGACATCGGCACGCCCGACGCGGACCGCCTGCACAAGGCCAGCAAGCTGTCTCCCCGCGTCGTCGTGTACACCCACAAGGATCCGGGATTCCTCGCCCGGCAGCTCGCTGGCGCGCGCATCCATCGCGCCGAGGCCCTGGAGCTCTATGGCCTGGATCGCGAGTTCCTCACGGCACTCGGTACCCACCTCACGCGCCGAACTGTGTTCGCCCTCACCGTCACCGAGCGCGAGCTGTACCTCACGGTCGATGGCGTCACGCTGACGAGCCACGTCGAGCGCGTGCCGATCGCCGCAGCCATCCCGTGACAGGCACGCCATCAGGACGGGGACGAAGACGACGGCTTGTCAAACAATCGTTTCATACGCATGTTAGACCCGGCGCTCACCGCTTGAATCTCGATTCCACGGATCTCGTCGCCCGCGATCGCCATCATGTCTCGTAAGCGGCTCTTCATTGTTATCGGCCTAGTCCTGGCACTCGCGATCGGCGTGTGGTTCGTAACCGCCCGGTCAGGGGACCTCGTCCTGACCGGCATCGTGACCACCGACGATGTCGTGGTGAGCCCGCTCGTCGGCGGACAGATCGAGAAGATGTTCGTCAAGGAGGGCGACTCCGTCGCACCACACGAGTTGCTGGCCCGGCTGGTTCCGTCCGAGCTGCAAGCCGACACCGCCTACTACGCACACAGCACAGCCGAAGGTGTCGTCCGCGTCCAGGCGGGAGAGGCGTCGGTGCGCCTGCAGACGATGCAGACGGAGGACCAGATCTCGCAGGCGGAATCCATGCTGGCCGCCGCGGTGGCCCAGCAGGCGGAGGCCGCCGCCAATCTGTCGAACGCGAAGACGATGCTCGATCGATACGAGGTGCTGGGGCGCGCCGGCGCCATCGCACAACAGGACCTGGATCAGCAGCGGACCGCATTTTCCGTCGCCAAGGCTCGCGCCGACGCCGCCGACAAGCAGGTCGGTGCCCAGCGCGCCGCACTCGCCCTCGCCCAAGCGGCGGCCGAGCAGGTGGCGATCAAACGCAGCGAGCTGGGCGCCGATCAGCAACAGCGCCAGGCGGAAGCCGCGCAGCAGGCCAAAGCCGACGTCCGGCTCGCATATGCGGAGATCCGCTCGCCGATCACGGGAGTCGTCGATGTGCGCGCCGCACTGACCGGCGAGGTGGTCAACGCCGGCCAGCCGATCGTGACGCTGATCAACCCGGACTCGCTCTGGGTGCGGGCCGACGTCGAGGAGACGTACATCGATCGCATCCGGCTGGGCGACACGCTCACCGTGCGCCTCCCGTCGGGGACGGAGTTGCGGGGCACTGTGTTCTACCGCGGCGCCGATGCCGGGTTCGCGACCCAGCGCGACGTCAGCCGGTCGAAGCGCGACATCAAGACGTTCGAAATCCGGCTGCGCGTCGACAATCGCGACCGCCGGCTGGCCGTCGGCATGACAGCGTACGTCCTCGTCCCGCCGTCCAAGCGTTCGTGAACGGGCAATCGTGAGCCGCCAAACATGAGCCGCCGGCGATGAGCGAAATCGACGTTCGCCAGATCACCAAGACGTTCGGGACGTTCACGGCCGTCGACGCGATCTCGTTCGATGTTGCGGCCGGCGAGATCATGGGCCTCCTCGGCCCCAACGGCGCCGGGAAGTCCACGCTGCTGCGCATGCTGACGACACTCATCGCCCCCACGTCCGGGACGGCGGTGATCGCTGGCGCCGACATCGTCGAGCGGCCGGACGACGTCCGGCGGGCGATCGGCGTGATCCCGCAAGCCATGACCAGCGACCAGGAGCTGTCGCCGCGCGAGAACCTGAGCGTCTTCGCGAAACTCTACAGCGTCCCTTCCGAAAAGCGGCGGAAGCTCATCGACGAGCTGCTGGCAGCCGTCGAGCTCACAGCCTGGGCCGACAAACCCGTGAAGCAGCTCTCAGGCGGGATGCGGCGCCGCGTGGAGATCGCGCGGGCGCTGGTACACGAGCCCCAGATCTTCTTCCTCGATGAACCGACCACCGGACTCGACCCCGTTTCGCGCACGGGCGTCTGGGACATGCTCCGCCGGATCAAGGCCGAACGCGATCTGACGGTACTGCTGACGACACACTATATGGACGAGGCGGACAAACTCTGTGACCGGATAGCGATCGTCGATCACGGCAAATTGATCGCCCTCGATTCGCCGATGCGGCTCAAGGCCGCCGTGTCCGGGGTCTCGACCGTCGAAGTCAGCTTCGCAGGGACTCCCGCTGACTGGCGCGGGCGCCTGGCGGGCTTGCCCGGCGTCGACAGCGTCACCGGTGACGGATCGCAGTTCCGCCTGACGTCGCACGCCGGGGCAGCGACGACCGGGGCGGTACTCGCCGAGGCCGCCGATCGCGGCGTGACGGTCGAATCGATCAGTGTCGCGAACACGACGCTGGACGATGTCTTCCTGCATTTCACGGGTCGCCAGCTCCGCGACCAGCTCGAAGGGCCGTCGATGGCCGACAGTCCCTTCATCATGCGCCGCTGAGCGGATTCGCGATGCTGCGCATCTGGGCCATGGTCGAGCGGGATCTGCTGCGGTTTCGCAAGAGCCCCATGCTGATCGTGATGTCGCTCGTGCTCCCGCTCTTCCAGCTCGTCATCCTGGGATACGCATTTGGCGGGACCGTGCACCACTTGCGCGTCGGGGTCGTCGATCAAGACGGCGGGCTGCCAGCGGTCAAGCTGCGCGAGTTGACGGTGGCCGTCGCCGGCAACGCGAAGACATTCGAGACCATCAATTACTCGGATCCCGGCACCGCGCTCGCCGCACTTCGCGCGGGGCAGCTCAACGGCGTGCTCACGATCCCGCCCGGCTTCTCGCGGCGTGAGCTGGCCAAAGACGCGCCGCACGTCGCCCTCATTGAGGACAACACCGACAATTTCGTCACCAGCGCGCTGGCCGCGAGCATGTCGGGGATGGTCGACGCGTACAACGAGGACCAGACGGGCGCCGCGCGGATCCCCTCGCAGGCCAGACTCGATGTCGTCGAGGTCTACCCGTTCGTCCCGTACATCCAGTACCTGCTGTCCGGGACGATCCTGCTCGCGATC
>Ga0182024_10002279_pt1 | contig 48040 bp, 32 predicted proteins | sample P32metaG_FD_120480 | JGI IMG/M metagenome (GOLD analysis project Ga0182024, IMG submission 120480) | Permafrost microbial communities from Stordalen Mire, Sweden - P3-2 metaG (Illumina Assembly) | ecosystem: Environmental > Terrestrial > Soil > Wetlands > Permafrost | place: Sweden: Stordalen... | reverse complement strand
GGTTCAACTCCCGCCACCTCCACCATTTTCGTCACAATTCAAGGCCCCGATCCCGTTCCTTGCTCGCGCTCACACTGCGGACTTACCCGGAGCCCAGCGACCCGCCCTTGCCGAGATTCGGACGCTTGAGGGTCGGAGCGAGCTGAAGTGCACATTCTATGCAGGCCTTCCGAATGACTGACCAGTCCTGCCAACGGCTCGATAGCTTTTTAAACTCGCTCAAGTCAGTCTGCGAAAGATCGAATGGCATCGGACTCGACAGCTGGACGATCAGTTGCTGTGTGGGGGACTCGCCGTTCGGTTGCGGGTAAACCCGGTCAAAGGACCCCATTGCGGCCAATGTACCTTTCATCCCAAGCCGATCATGCATCGCGACAAAGTCGATGTAGTCCCTCGTGGCGTTCCGCTTGAGGATGAGCACCGCCTTTATCCGCAGCATTTCGGCCTTGGTGGGCACCGTGATCGTGTGACCCCTGGCAGAAACCTGCTCCGTTTCCAGAGGTTCGTTGCGTATCAGCTGTCGCACACCCGTCTCGATTCCGTCCAGGCTGCCGAGAATCTGCACGGGGCGACGGACCCGGGCGGTCTTCCACCCGGCCACGGATTCAAGCTGGGCGAGGACATGGTCGAAACGGGATGTCAAATCTGTCAAAACATGGTCAGCATCGGTCGATATCCGGTGATCCGCGTGGATCGCCGTCGCGGTCCCACCGACCAACACGGCAGCCGGCAAGAGTTCTTGGAGGTGAGCGGCAGCCGTGAGAATGCGGTCCCACTCAGGCAATGGCTTGATTGGAGGCATAGTTGTTCCAAAAATGATAACGCTGAGCGAAGTCGTCGGAAGCGTGGGGCTTGCAAACGCGCAGGACCCGGGACCGGATCTCGGGTGAAGCATCGACAGCTGTAAGAAGGAACCCCCACGACTCTCGCTGGCCTCGGTCAATCACGTCGTCGATCGCCGCGAGCGTGAAGCGGCTGTGGTTCAGATTCCGATGCCGCATCCCCGTGTCGAAAACGTCCGCCGTGCGGCGGGTATTGATAGCCTTCATGCGTTCCCGGCGAAGGGCACGCTCCGCCTCGGAATAGTTCTTTGTCTTCCCAGCCGACAGCGAAGCCAGCAAGCGGGCGGCTTGCTTGCGCGTAAGGGTGTTCCGACAATGGGGGCACTTGGGAAGCATGGCAGTACAGGCAAGGGTCTAACGATAAGCGGTTATTGTCAAGTTGGTCGATGCTTCCACTCTTCTCCGGGTGATCCCCAGAGCGTTCCAGACAGAAACCAGACAATTCCGAGCGCCAAATAGGATCTATCAGCAAATGAGTCGGAGGGGAGCACCTGGGTTCAATTCCCGCCACCTCCACCAATTTGCTATTATTCAAAAACTTAATTAACAAAAGTGCGATCGCCTAGTCCGATAGCATGCAAGCTCGCGAACGCCGATGAGCCGCCTGCTGTCTTCGGACTCGCGGACATCGCTGTCGAGGACGGCTGTACTGCGATCACTCATTTCGATTCCGCGGGCGGATTCGCTTTGAGCCAGGCTTGAAAGCGCGGATTGCCGCGCAGGCAATCCCAATCCGGGGAATAACGAAGCGCTGGCCACGCCTTGGGACTGAGCTGCATGAGGCCATCGACAGCCTCATCCTGCCGGCCGAGAGCCGCCTTGATGAGTGCGGCTTTGGTGCGACCCCCACGAATAAGCCCGGGGAGCCCACTTCCGGCGCTGACCATTTGTTCGTAAATGCGCAGCGCCTGCTCGCCTTCGCCGCGCTCACCCAAAAGGGCGAGCAGTTGCGCCTTCCAACCGAGCAACTCGACCGAGTTAGGCTGCGATCTCAACCGTTGCTCGACGACTTGCAGTGCGGCCTGCCAATCCGCGCGCGCGGCATCGGTGTCTCCCTTCATTTGCCGGGCCATACCGGTGAAATAACCCTTGGGACCGCTGAAAGCATCGCCCTTCTCGAGATAATCCTTCGTCACTCCATTCAGCACGGCTAGCGTCTTATCCGGCTCGCGTCGCCAGAGCCAAATCGTACTTGCAAAGGACGCGCCCCACTCCTCCAACAGGTACGGCGCCGGGATTTTTTCGAGCAGCACCCGGGCCTGATCCAGATCGCCGTGGTCGTCGACGACGTAGAGCAGCTTTTTCAGGTAGCCTGCAGGGCTCGGATGCACCGCGAGGAGCTGATCGAGGACGCTTTCGCCCTCAACATCGCGGCCCAGGTGTCGCAACGCCTCCTCCTTTCCGAACATCGCGATTGGATCCCCGCCAGGAAGGGCGTTGGCGCGATCGGAGTATAGGATCGACTCCTCGTCGCGGCCCTGTCCCCGGAGCGCGCTGGCCAGCGTCCGAAGCACCCGCTTGTCGGTCGGCATGCGCTCAACCAGTTGGCGCAGCATCCGGATCCCCTCGTCCCGAGTGGTGTTCTGCCGGCGATAGTAGTTGGCCAGCGCGAACTGCGCCTCGTTCGAACTTGGAGCCAGTCGCACGGCTCGCTCCGCCTGGGTCTTCGCCGCCTCGTAACGTTCCGGCGATCGATCATATCCGAAAATGACGAAGGCTAGCGATACTTGGGATTGCACCGCCCAAGCGTCTGCGTCAGCCGGATCGGCGGCGACCGCCCGCTGGCACAATTGATCGGCCAGCATCCAGTCGTCGCGCATGGCTTCGTCCTGCATTTCCCAGATAGCCCACGCTTTCGCCTCAAGTTGCCGTGCCTCGGACAATGGCGTGGCAGCAGGATTGAGTGGAGTCGCGGCGGGAGCCTTGCTCCCAGATGGCCGCAGGACAAAAAACGCGACGCCAGCCCCGAAGGCCACAACCGCCAGGATGGCCCAAGCCAGCGGCGAAGACTTTCGCACATCCGGCGCCCGGGCGACCGCGCTGCCCTCAGAACGCGTGCTCACCCCGGGGAGGTGCGGCGACTGCAGCAAACGCCTTATCTGTTCCACAAATTCAGGGGTCGGCAGCGCCCCGGGCAGGCGCGTCCACTGCACGCGACGAAACTCGGCCGGCACGGCAGGGGTCGAATCCGGGGTGTTGTCCACTACGACCGGCACCAGAAACGGCACGCCCTCCATTAGGAGGTGCGTCTGCTCGACCGCCAATTTCCATTCCAGCCGGAAATAGCCCTTGCCACGCTCCTCCGTATGCTGGGAAACAATCGGAAGAAAAAGCGTGCAGGCATCGATCTGCCTCCGGATCTTCGCATCCCACGCATCACCGCCGCGCAATTCGTTCTGATCGAACCAAACCTCTACGCCATGGCTCCGCAGCGCCTCTGCAATGCGTTGTGCGACCGCGGTGTCCTCGCGGGCATAGCTCAGAAAGACAGCGCGCTGCGGCGAGCCATCCTCAGCGCTGGTTTGGGAACCGGACATACATCCCATGGGTGCCAGCAAGAACCCTGCCGAGCCAGCCTAAAGCGATCCCCAGCGACAGCGGGTAAGCCTTGGCTGCGACATCTTCGAACTGAGCTCGTAGATTTGTCTGGATTGGGACCGCTCTCGACCGTTCGGGGCAGTGAGGACTTGCGGCAGATCGGTCCCGTGCTATTATTCAACGCATGTCGGTCAAAGAACAGTTGCTCGCATCGATTCAGAACCTCCCGGAAGACGCCACTTGGGAGGATGCCGAAGATCGTATCCGGTATTTGTCGGCCATCGATGAAGGTCGGGCACAGCTTGATCGCGGCCAGGGCATCGCGCACGAAGACGTCAAAGCCCAGGTGCGGTCGTGGTTTCAAAAATAATCTGGTCACCGCGAGCGCTCTCCGACCTGGGTGACATCGCCCGCTACATCGGGAGATCCAGCCCGATAACCGCGGAACGCTTTTGTTTGAAGATCATAGCCTGCGCCGAATCGCTGGCCGAGTTTCCCGAGATGGGGCGGGTATTGCCCGAGAAGCAACGTCCGACGCTGCGCGAACTCATCTTTCCTCCCTTTCGGATAGCTTATGAGTACCGCCCCGAGAGCCACATGATTGAGATTCTGACCGTGTGGCATTCCGCGCGCGGCTTGCTTGAGGTCTAACACCTGCGCTCCGACAGTGGGGTAGCGCGATTGCCTCAGCGCCATTTCGATCTTCTCCACCGATTTCCTGGTCGGGGCATGCTCTCCCCTCTCCCAGCCTGAAATGGTCGCCTCATCGACTCTGAGGAACTCGGCCATTCGTTCCTGAGACCACCCTTTCCCTTCGCGATACCAGACCAATCGCTCCGTTAAGGAACCAGGATCGGGACGGGGATCGTAGCCGAGGAACGCAATGATCGCCGGCAGGTTCTTTGTCTCCGGTTTCCGCTGTCCCGACTCCCAATTCCAGACCGTGCCTCCATGAACCCCCATTCGTTGCCCAGTTGTCATCTGGTCTAGGCCGAGGTCCAACCGACACTTCCTGACGTGGTCACCGAGGGTCTTGAGAACCCTTGGATATGCGCAACTCATTGGCTTGCAAGATACGAGCCTCAAATGACAACTTGGCAATGAACCCATGCCCTTGCGGCCATTTGGGCGACCCACGGCACCGCTGCAAATGCACACCCTCACAAGTCGAGAGGTACCGCGCCCGGATCAGCGGTCTGAGGTGTTTTGGCGCCTTTCATAGCGTGCTAGTTTATGCACGTTAGGTCACTTGTGAAGGAATGCTTGCCATACAATCAGGGTAGTGGGTCGTCGATCGTCTCGGCGCCGGCCGGTGTGGGGGTCTTGCGAAATCGCGCGAGTTTAACTATTTCGACGCGTCAAGACCACCGCTCTCACCGTGGCTGACCCCAATTGACGCTATGGCTGCCTCATCGAATTCATCAGATCAACCGCCGTCCGTCCGCGCGCAAGCACCGGGCGAACCATCCGCCGGTGCGGGGCGCAGAACCCGTGTCCGCGTCATCGTCTTTTTGCTGATGCTTGCCGCCTTCGTCATTAATTACATGGACCGGGCGAACTTCAACGTCTCAGCCCCGCTGATCGAGAGGCAATTCGGCCTTAGCATCGCCCAGATCGGCCGCATATCGTTCATTTGGGGACTGGCCTACGCGTTGTGCAATTTTCCGGGCGGCTGGCTGGTCGACAACCTGGGGATGCGAAAAGCGGCCTCGTTTGCGCTGGGCTGGTGGTCGATTTTCACGATTCTCAGCGCGGTGGCCTACAGCATGTTCTCGTGGTGCCTGATTCGCGCCCTGATGGGAGCCGGAGAGGCGCTGATCTGGCCAATCAACGCGAAGGCAACGAGCACGTGGGCCGCGCCATCGGAGCGCGCACGGGCCTTTACCACGGCCGGATCCGGACAGTTTCTCGGCTCGATCGTCGGGGTCTTTGTTTCCGGCTGGATCGTCCACTGGTGGGGATGGCGGTGGACCTTCATCCTTTTCGGCATGCTGGGATTGCTCTGGGTTCCGATCTGGTGGGCCTTGGTTCGCGATACGCCGCAATCCCACCCATGGGTCAACGAGCGCGAGTTACGTTTTATCCAAGGCATGGCCGGCTCGGCGCCGCGTCGCGCCGAGGAAGAGCATCTGAGCCGCAAGGAAATGAAGCAGGCGTTGAAAGTCATGCTGACGCGAAACGGCATCGGGGTTCTTCTCACCTTCCTGACCTTCGGCTACATCCTGTTCACCTTTCTCAACTGGCTCCCGATTTACATGCATGACACGTTCCACCTCTCGATCGTTCGGAGCGCGTCGTGGGCAAGCGTGTCCTATCTGGCGGGCTTCGTCGGCTTTCTGGTGTCTGGCCCGATCAACGACTGGCTGGTGGCGAAATACGGCTGCGCGAAAGGGCGCAAATTGGGGGCCGGATTGCCCATGGGTCTGATGATCGTGATGATGCTGTGTGCGCTCGAAACCTCGAAGCTGGATCTTGTGGCGCCGAGCGCGCTGCTGATCGGGCTATCGCTGCTGGTGATGAACGTTAGCGTGGGGGCGTGGGCGGTCAACGCGGTGGACCTGGCGCCGACGCCTAAGAGCACGGCCTTCGTCTATGGCATCTATAACGGGGTGCTCAATCTGATGGGAGCCTACAGCTCGATTCTTGTGACGGCTATCGCCCAACGATTCGGCTTCATCTGGGCATTCTCGAGTGCGTTAATCTTCATGGCGATCTTCCTCTTCGGACTGGTCGTCGTTATCGACCGGCGCGGAATTGCGCCCGCACCTATGCCTGACGTGAGTCCGGAAATTCGAGCCGCTTGAAGAGTCGGTCTGAACTTGATAGAAAGTCCCGAAACTCTGGAGGCGCGGGTTGGAATCGAACTTAACGCTACAATTCAGTCAGAGGGGAAATAATCCGTCCAGTTCATCAGTTCTCGTTTCATATCAAGGAGGAGCTGTACGGTGGGGGTACAGGCAATCTTTGGCCTCGTTGCCAAACACCCGGGTTATCATCCGGCGGCAGTTCGGCCCAGGCCGGTGATCCCCGCGCTCCCAAGCCATGAGGCTTGAAGGATCGACGCCGAGCATATCGGCGCCCCTCACCTTCTCGAGGCCATTCAGTACCGAACTCTGGACCGCGAGCAAATTCGGTGACTCGGTCAGAATAACGGCGCGTTGTTCTTCGGGTCGTCTACCAGCGCCTCGAACCGGGGATCCCCGTGCAGCGGCGTAAAGGCCGCGCTGTATCGCATGCTGTAAATGTTGAATCCGCCCATTCCGAGATTCCTTTGACTAGCGGGACCAGGAGCGCCAACTAAACGAACGAACTCGTCTATAGCCCGATCCTTGTCGCCGGTCCATGCGTAAACAATCGCCAAGTTGGCAGTGAAAACCGGACCTTCATATGCATCGAGTGTATCCGGAATCAACTCCACAGCTTTGCGGGCATCGCTCAGCGCTCGCTCTTTTTGTCCGATAATCGCTTCCATCACCGACAATCCGCTCCAGAGGCGCGCGTTTGCGGGCTCGAGTTGGAGAGCAGACCTTACTTCTGTCGGAAAATCAGCCAATCGCGCCTTTGCTCCGGCGAGATCGCCATGCGCTGCCAGGACCAGAGCCGCATCCCTCGCCTCCTCCCAGTGAGGTGTATCGTCTTCATCGAAATAGGGCTGGGCCTCGTCGAGGCGTTTCCACTCGAGATAATTGCCTTTAACAATAGCCCAAATTTTGCGCTCGTATATGATTCGGGGTGACTCGAATTGCGCGGGCGTCAGCCGGGCCAGCCAGGCGTCCGCTTCCTTCGTCGATCCGCTTGCCAAAAAGTCCATTTCCGCCAGCAATGCCTGCTCAGAAAGGCTGTCCGGCAGCAATTCAACGACCCGCCGTTGCTCCGCGAGCGCCTCATTCCATCGCCGTCCGGCCGCGAGCACACTCCCGAAATTGCCCGCATAGTTCGCGTTGCCCGGGTCCAGTTCGATCCCTTTGCGCAAGTTGCCGATGGATTCGATCCAGCGACCCTGGCGGCGCTGAACCAGACCGAGATTGAAAATGGCCGCGGAATTATTGGGCTGGAGCTGAATCACCTTCTCAAACTGCTCCGTTGCACGCGCGTAATCGCGGTAGCCATGATAGGCGTAGTCGCCGAGCAGGCTTATGACTCCGGGGTCATCGGGCGCAAGTCGTACTGCTCGTTCTATGGCGGCGTCGGCCTTCGCAAGACGCGCTGGCGTATGGTCAAAATCCCAAAAGACATAATAGGCGTCCACGACGGCCAGCTCAGCCCAAGCCATGGCGAAATTCGGATCGAGATCGACCGCTCCCGCGTAATATTGCTCCGCTTCCTTGAGCCACGCGGGCGTGCCGCGGGTATTGCGATTGCGCATGTCGTTCCCTTTTAGGAAAAGATCATAGGCCGCGAGATTCTGGGTGGGCCGGCGTTCAACCACGCTCTTTTCCTGCGGCGATATCGCCGCCTGCAGCGAAGATGCGATCGTTTCCGCAAGTTCGGACTGAATCGCGAAGATATCACTGAGGTCCCGGTCATACCCTTTGGCCCAGACGTGTTCGTCTGTCTTCGCGTCAATCAGCTGCCCCGTGACGCGAACCTTGTTGCCATCGCGCTGCACACTGCCCTCGAGCACCCAGGCCACACCGAGTTCCTGCGCGATCTGCCGGATTGGCTTCGTCGTCGCACGATACTGCTCGACCGACGTGCGCGAAACGACGCGCAGTTCGGCAATGTTGGCAAGATTGGTGAGAATATCCTCCTGCACCCCGTCGCAAAAAAACGCGTTGTCCTTGTCCGAACTCATGTTCTCGAACGGCAGCACGGCAATGGATTTGTCAGTGGACACCAAAGCGGCTGCGGTCGGTTCCGGCTTAGGCTCGGCTGCGACTTGAGGTTGCGCCGGCGACGCCTCCTTTGCGGGCGGACGCACAAATAGGTAAACGCCAAGCCCAAGCAGCAGCACACCCGACGCCACGTAGGCCCAAGCAGGGAAATGGGGTCGTGCCCCGATCACAGGTGATGACAATCCGGGTTGTGACCGGGGCGCAGGGGCAGCTGCCAGTTTTCGCGGGGCACCCAACAGCCGTTTCACCTGTTCTACGAACTGCGGGGTAGGCAACGCGCCAGGGAGGCGTGTCCACTGCACGCGCACGAACTCCCCAGGCACAACGGCCCCAGAATCCTGGGTATCATCGATAACGGCCGGTAAGATGAACGGCACCCCTTCGGCCATGTCGTGGGTACGTTCAACCGCCTGCTTCCACTCGCGCCGAAAGTACCCTTCGTGTCGGGATTGCGTGTGCGCGGAGATCACTGCCATGAACAGCGCGCACTCCCTTATTTGCTTTCGGATCTTCGCATCCCATGCGTCGCCGCCGCGCAGTTCGCTCTGGTCGAACCAAACCTCGACGCCATGGGCTCGCAGCGCCTCCGCGATGCGTTGCGCAGCCGCGGTGTCCTCGCGGGCGTAGCTTAGAAAGACGGCGCGGTGCTGCGAGCCATCCTCCGGACTGGCAGGGGAAACCGACATTACAATTCATTGGTGCCAGCACGATCTCCGCCGAGCCAGCCTAAAACGGCCCGATTCCGAGTGGCCCTTTCCATGGCGCTTGGTCCCGTCTTGGATTCGCCATCCTAATCAACTCATTGCGACGGCGGCAGTTCGTAGATCTCGATCATGGCGGACCCCACGGCGCCGTTGACGCCCGAGATCTGCGCGGTGTAGGCGCCCGGAGCAAGGTTGACGATAAGGGCAGAATCGCTGCTGCCCGCGGCTAGGGAGAACGCGCCCACGCTCGCGGCAGCCGCCGCAATAGTGGGGGCGTTTGCGGCGGTCTGGCCTTGGCTGACCGTGAGCGGGGTGCCCCAGCTCTGATTTTTAGCCAGCACATTTCCGTTGCTGTCGTATATGCTGAGCAAAGGGGCCGCGAGCGTCCCGGTAACGCCGAATTGGCCCAATCCCGGGCCCAGGCCCCGGATAAGCACGGTTTCGGGAGAATTACCATCGATCACAAAGCCCCCGATCAGGACGTCAGATCCTGTCCCGACCTGTCCTCGGCCGGACATATTGACCAGGCGCGGGTATTGGGACTGCTGACTCGTATCGAGATCGTATATTTCCTCCAACGCGACCCCACCACCGCCCGTTCCTGCATTGCTCGTCTGAGTGGTATAGGCCCCGGGCTGGAGGGAGATGACGGCCGCTGCATCGGTGCTTGAGTTCGCGAGCGGGAATGCCCCCGCCTGCGCAAAGTCCGCGGCCAGGGTGCCGCCTCCGCCCCAACCGCTGTTGGCCAGCAGGACGTTGGCATTGCTGTCGAACAGCTGGAGGTCCGGATTCGTCAACACTCCCGTGAGGCCAAAGCTCGTCAGCCCGGGTCCGACGGCGCGGAGAAGCAAGGTTTTGGGCGTGGAACCGGCGATCACGAAACCCTCGATGAGAATGTTTGGTCCGGTCACTTGGCCGCGAACGGACAAGTTGACCAGCCGGTTTGTGGCCGTGGTCGCGCTGGACAGGCCTGTGAAGCTCACCGTGCCTCCCGCCGGCAGCGCGATCGTCCCGGCAACAGTTGTCGTGGTGGGACTCACCGTACCGCTGATGATCGCGCCCGCTGCTGTCGGCACGGTGAAGGCCCCGGACGCCGCGACCGAACCCGTTCCGGCGGCAACGACCCCTGAGGTCACCGAAAGAGCGAAAACCTCCCCCTGCGTGCCCAGGATCGAATACGTGACCCCGTTGGAAGAGCCCACCGTCGAAGCCTGGTAGAGTCCCGCGATAGCCGCCGAGGAGCCGCCGGGCGGATCGACGGTGGCGGAGAACGGAAGCCCGAGTTCCTGGATGCTGCCGCTGAGCACGCCGCTTGCCAGCTGGCCGTTGAAGGTGAGGGTCTGGCCTGCGGCCGTGCCGCCGGTCAACGCAGTGGTCACGGCTGTAAAGGTGCCGCTGGCACCCAGCGTGAAGTTGACCGCGAAGCCGGCATTCAGGCTGGAGATGTAACCGATGAGGGTGCCGCTGGTGCCGTCGGCGTTGATGACGGCGGCGATGCCACCGCCCTGGGCCGTGGCGTCGGCCGTGTGCAGGTCGGCGTCGCTCGACGCGCCTTGGCTTCCGCCGAAAGATCCAAAGAAGGTTTGCTGACCCGACGACGACTGCTCGGGCGTGACGCTTACGACGTTTGAAGTGCCCAGGATTGTGCCAGGGCTGATCGCTTGCACAAAGTAGGAATAGGTGGAGCCGTTTGTCAGCCCGGTAACGAGATAGCTGGCGGCGGTTGTAGTTTGGGTGATTGGGATCGAGGTGCTGCCGGCCTTCTGCGACACAATATAAAGCTCCGCGCCCGCCGCCCCGCTCCAGGAAAGCACCACCTGGCCATTTCCCGCGGTCGCCGTGAGGGTCGGCGACGCCGGGTCGACCGTCAGCGTAAGAGTTGAGGAACCCGTCACGCCGGCGGAATTGGTGGCGTAGATCGTGACGTTGAAAAAGCCGGCCGCCATGGGAATCCCCGATATAAGACCGGTAGCAGGATTCACGACGAGGCCGGCGGGCAAGCCGGTGGCCTTATACGTCACGGCCAAACCGGTCGACGTTGCGGTAATGGAATAACTGAAGGCGGTACCGATCGTCGCCGAGGCCGCAGGGGCGCTCGTGATCACGGGCGCGCCCTGCTCGTTGACGGTCAGCAAGAGGGTGGCGGAACCAGTGCCGAAGGAATTGGTGGCGGAGATCGCGACGGTGAAAGTGCCCGCCGCATTTGGAACCCCCGATATGAGACCGGTGACCACATTCACAAAGAGTCCGGATGGCAGGCCGGTCGCGCTATACGTCGCGGGAAGGTTGGCCGCCGTAATGGAATAGCTGAAGGCGGTGCCAAACGTGGCCGCAGCCGTAGGGGCGCTAGTAATCGCGGGCGGCGCCTGGTTGACGGTGAGCGTGAATGTTGTGGCACCGGTGCCGGAGGAATTGGTGGCGAATACCGTGACGCTAAAGGTGCCGGACGCGCTGGGAGACCCAGAGATGAGACCGGTGCTCCCATTCAGCACGAGGCCGGGTGGCAGGCCGGTGGCGCTGAATGTCGTGGGAGTGTTGGTCGCCGTTATGGAATAGCTGAAGGGGCTACCGAACGTCGCCACGGGTATAGCGAGGTTGGTGACCGTGGGTGTCAGCGCGCCCGGGATGACGACGAGCACGAGGGTGGTGGAACTGGTGCCGAAGGGATTGGTGGCGGAGATTGTGACGGTGAAGGTTCCGCCCGCGCTGGGAGACCCCGAGATGAGACCGGTAATCCCATTCAGTACGAGGCCGGGTGGCAGGCCGGTAGCGCTAAACGTCGTCGGTGAGTTTGTCGCCGTAATGGAAAAGTTGAAGGCGGTACCGAACGTCCCCGCGACCGTAAGGGCATTGGTGATCGCGGGCGTCCCCAGGACGTTGAAGGCGCCGCCACCAGTGCTGAGCGAGAGTTGATTTCCGTCTGCATCGTAGGTGTAAGCGAGAGTAGTGCCGTCGGAATAGGCAACTTGTATGAGGCGGCTTCCGGCGTCATACGTGTAAGTTTGCGCTAACGCGGGCGCGGCCAGAATCGCAATCGCCAGGATTGCTCCAATTATGCGCGGGCAAATGCTCGGGCACGCAGCAGTCAAGCTTTGATAGGCCGATATCCCGCTCCTTGCCAAGATTTCCCCATACGACCGTTGAATGAATTTCAACAAAAAGGCTCCTCCAAGGATAATTGGCGAATACAACGGCAACTCGCATCCATGGCTGCGAACGTCGTCTGTCTTACTGTGGCCAATCAGCTTGTTCACGATCGCGGGGGAATTCTATCCAATGGCTATTTTGCATTAGTCTGATCAGGAGGCCCTTCAGTCAGATATGGAGGACCCCGTCCCGGTAATGGATGATACACCGGATTTGAATCCGGCGGAGCTGTGCTGGCAGCGGGCGGAATGAAAGGAGGAGCGTATCCGGAGGCCGGAATGCCTCCGAAGATAATCGGCGCACCAAAATCAGGTGCGCTCGGCTTCCCCTCCCTGCCAAAAATGCACTCGACAGCTGAGTCGGCGATGACGCCAAAAGTAACGCTTCCTGTCTCCGCGTTGGCTAACAAAAACGCTGCGACGGATGGTGCCAATAAAGCGATTCCCTCGGACGCAGCCCACGGAGCCGGGTTCGTCACTCCAAAGAGGCAAGAGCCCCCGAAACTCGCAGTATACATTACAGCGCGACCCGAAGGCAGCCAGGGAGCCGGACCCAACAACGGCTTTTGATATAAATTATTTAACCCTTCCAAAGTTAGAGATCCTCCTGGCGGTGGCGACGAAAAGCCGCTCGGATCCGTATTCAAAGTTGGATTATCTAACGCGTAGAGATAGCGATTAGCTGTTTCCGGGTCGCTAATGCCCCCGAGCCAGGAATCCTGCTGAAGAAAACGCCGAATTTGCGGGTTGTAGTGACGAGCCCGCATGTAATTTAGGCCGTTCGCGTCGGTTTCCACGCCAGCTTGGCCAACATATTGAAATGACGTGGTTGTATCCCCGCTTTGGCTCGAAATCTCGCCAAAGGGCCCGTATTCGATCCGCCCTGTCACGATCCCGGCTGCTTCGGTCAAGGCCACGGTGCTGCCCCGGAAATCGCTGTGCAGGTAGCGCACGGTCGTCCCGTCGGTGTCCTGATAAATAAGGCCAAGACCGTAGACATTGCGGGTGGTGCTGCCGGAGGGAGCCACGCTGACGAGCAATTGGCTGAAGGGTGCATTGGGATTTACGACGAAGGTCGTCGCGCCCGCCAACGATGTGGACTGGATCCGCCGATTTTCGGCGTCGTAGGCGTAAGTGATGCCTCCGGCAGCGGCGAGGCGGTCCCGGGCGTCATACGTCAAAGGGGACAGAGTTCCGTTCAGCGGCGTCGTGAGCGCGTCGCCGTTCAGGTTGTAGCTCACGGGCTGACCCGCATAGGTTGTAAGCTGGCTGTCGGAATCATAGGCCAACGTGGCGGGTGCGCCCGGAGAATAGGACGGGGCGACCGGGCTGCGGGCCTCGTTCGTCAGCTTGCCCGCTGCATCGTAAGTGTAGGTATATTGAACAATTGTTGAGCCATCGCTCGCCAGATCCGCCAGGTTTGTAAGTTGCCCCGCTGCGTCGTATGTCCGATTCTGCACGGTGTTGTTCGGACGGACGGTTTTGATCAAGCGGCTGTTCGCGTCGTAAGAGTATCTGGTGACCCTTCCGAGCCAGTCATTTACGGACGTTAGCCGGTTGTCGGCGTCGTATGCGTAGGTGACTGCTTTTCCGTCCGGATATGTCAGGGCAGTCAGATTGTTGTTCGCATCGTGGGCGTATTGAAGCACGTTGCCATTGGCGTCGGTGAACTTGGTCAGCCGATCAAGACCGTCGTAGACCCGGGTGATTGTTTTTCCGTTCTCGGTCACGGCCAATGGACGGCCCTTGGCGTCGTAGGCGTAGTCGATTTCGCTCAGAGCGTCCACGGCCTTGGTCAGATGCCTGGCGGTGTCAAATGTGAGATTGGTGGTGTTACCCGCCGGATCCACAATCGTGGATAGAAGGTTTCGCGGATCGTAGCTGTATGAAATGGTCCGCCCGCCAGCGGTCGTGATGGTCGCCAAGCGATCGTCATTGTCGTAAAGAAGCGACAGAACCGCATTCAGAGGGTTTGTGACTGCGATTCGATTTCCATCCGAATCGAAAGACTGCGTACTCACTCGCCCCAGGGGGTCGGTCGCCTGATTTAACCGGCTCATCGGGTCGTAACCAAAGGCGGTGACGTTCCCGAGCGGATTAGTGAGCTGGCTCAGGCGTCTCAGTGCGTCAAAGGTCGCTACGGTACTTCGTCCCAAGGCATCGGTGACGTTGGTTGGCAGATTTCGTGCATCGTAAGAAACCTGAAGAATCTCATTGCCCAACGCGTCGTAAACAGCCGTCCGATTGCCCACCGCGTCGTAGGCGAATCGCATAACGTTGCCCAGCGGGTCGGTCGTGGACGTCCGCCGCCCTGCAGCGTCATAGGCGTAGTTTGTGGCGTTTCCCAGGGGATTTGTTGCCTTTAACAGTCGGTTTTGGCCATCGTAGGCGTAATTTCTGACATCACTCAGGGCATCTGTAAGTGTAAGAACGTTGTTGTTGGCATCATAAGACCAGGTCGTGACGCCACCCACCGGGTCAGTCGCAGAAACCAAACGATCGCGGACATCGTAGGTGAAAGTGGTCGCATGTCCCACTGAATCGGCTCGCCGCAGTATTTTGCTGCTGGCGCTATACGCGAATGTGCTGGTGGCTCCGGTTGGGTCAGTGATGCTGGTGACCCGGCCCACCGCGTCTAGGGCAAAGGTCGTCCTATTGGAGTACGGATCGGCAATCGACGTGAGTCTGCCGCCCGTATAGCCGTAACTGATGACATTTCCCCGAGGGGTAGTCACCTGGTTCAGCAGAGAATTGGCGCCGTACGTCCGCACCGTTCTGTCCCCAGAAAAATCCAGCAATTGAATTGGATTGTTTTGCGCATCATAACTGAACGTCGCCGTGCTGCCGCCGGCGTTTGTCGCGCTGAGCACGTTGTGGTTGCCGTCATAGGTGAACGTGGTCGTGTCTCCCGCCGCGTCCACGGACCTGACCAGATTTCCGTTTGCATCGTAGGAGTACGAAGTCGTCCTACCAAGGGAGTCTGTGACGGCAGTCAAATCGCCATTGGCGGCGTAGGAATTTGTCGTGACGTGCCCCAATGGATCGGTGACGCTGTGAAGGAGATAGGAGGCGTCGAAGACGTAGATCGTCGCCGCGCCAGTATGATCCGTTACCGTGGTGACGACATATCCCGGCCGGCTGGTTTCATCGTAGCTGAAGGTCGCCGGAGGATTGCCAGGCAATCCATCGGCCTGGGTGGCCACACGACCGAGCGAGTCATAGGTGTTCGTGTAAACGATGCCGCCGTCGCCGGCTGTCACCGTCGTCATCCGATGGTTGGAGCTGTAGGCATAGGCGGCTGTATGGCCGTTGACATCGACAATTCCGACCAGATTGCCATCACTGTCATAGTTGAGCGACACGGTGCGGCCGGCCGAGTCCGCTATTTGTGTGATCTTGCCCCCAGTGTACGTAAAGTTGAGGCTTGCTCCAGAAACGGGTTCCGAAATCGAGTTGAGCTGTGTCCCGGCGCCGTTGCTGCTGATATTCAACACTTGCCCGAACCGGTTCGCGATTTGGGTCAAGTAAGCGAAGCCAGGCGTGCTGGATGGCGAAAACGTGTATGCCGTTTGATTCGGCTGAACAAGGACGTAGCCACCCGCCAACGTCTTGGTCAACGCATCGTACTCGGCCGACCGGTCGGTTGACTTAAAGTTCGTTCCGGAGGGTGAACCCACCGACGTGTAGGTATTCGCTCGATTTTGGGACCAGCTAACGACGACCGTCGGTGTTCCGGAGCTGTTTGAACCTGCGGTCGCAGTGGCCAAATACGAGTGGCTCCACCCATAGCCGAGGTCAACCGGAGTGCCAACTTGCAGCGAATTGTAGTTAACCGTGAAATCGAGACCTCGGAGCCCGCTCAACGCAATCAGTGTACGGTAGAAGTTTTCTGCACCAGTGCCGGGATCGACCGGGCCGCCCCAGCTGGGAAAACTCCGCTGATTAAATGGCGAAAGCGCACCCGGATCTCCGGAGATCGGTTGCGGGGCGGCCGGGCTGACGGTGACAATTCCCGAGGAGCCGGTGATATAATAACTGATCGCATCGGTCGCAGTCACGGTTTGAGTTCCAACCGTATTCAAGGTCGCCTGGAAGGTCGCCGAACCATTCGTCAGCGTGGCGTTTGCTGGGAGCACCGCTGCGCCGTCGGTGCTCGTGAAGTGCACCGTGCCGGAATAGTTGGTGACGGTGGCATTGGCGCTGTTCAGGGCCGTTACCGTGAAATTGAACGCCGCACCGTCGGTGGCCGTGAGCGGAGCGCTGACCGAGAAATGGGTCGCGGCTCCCGAGCCAACGGTGACGGTTCCCGAGGCGCCCGTGATGGATGAGGCGACCGTATCGGTCGCAGTAATCGTTTGGGCGCCTGCCGTATTCAGCGTCATTGAAAACGTCCCGGTCCCGTCGGTCAGAATTGTGTCCGCATGCAAAACCGCCGCTCCGTCAGAACTCGTGAAGTGCACCGTTCCGGCATAAGAGGCCACCGGGTCGTTTGATGCATCCAAAGCAGTGACGGTGACGCTGATTGCCGTGCCCGGGTTCGCATTCGAAGGTGCGCTGACCAAAAAATGCGTGGCGGACGGTATCGCGAGAAATCCATAGGCCGTTATGCTGCCTGTGAGCGGCGAATCAGGCTGAACCGACGTGGCGTCCTGGCCGTCATCGGCGTAGGCGTACAAAATATGAAAACCCTTTTGTAACGTCGACACGGTGCCGCTGAAAGATGAGCCGCTGTTTGTCGCCTGGCTCCAGGGGCCCTGCCATGTGTCCGTTTGGAAAAAGACATTTTGAGGCATGGGCGCCGTCGGACTGAAGGTGCTAGTTGCATTGAATGTGAAACTGGGCGTTGCGCCAAGCGTCAGATTTCCCGCAAGCGGAGTGATGCTCACGCTCAATGGAACGGCCTGGACCTGCTGTTCCGTGATCACCGTCACATTGTTGCTGCCTTGGTTGGCGACGTAGATCTGGTTCGTCACCGGGTTCACCGCGACGGCATAGGGATTGCTTCCGGTTGCCACATTGACGGTCGTATTCGTGGCCCCATCGATCACCGTGACTTTATTGCCGCTGTTGGCGGCATAGATCTTGTTCGTCACTGGGTTCACCGCGATGGCCTGGACGTTGCCCAAGTCCAGGGGAACGTTGGTTGGCGTGTTCGTAACCCCGTTGATCACCGTCACGTCGTTGCCTTCGTAGTTGGCGACGTAGATCATGTTGGTCACCGGGTTCACCGCGACCGCATAGGGATTGCTATCCGCGGCGACGGTCGTGGTCGCATTCGTGGCCCCGTCAATCACCGTCACGTTGGCGGTGTAGAAGTTGGCGACATAGATCTTGTTGGTCACCGGGTTCACCGCAACGGAAAAGGGATTGGTTCCGACAGCCACGGTGGCGATCACGGTGTTCGTGGCCCCATTGACAACGGTCACGTTGCCGGTGCCAGTGTTGGTAAAATAGATCTGGTTGGTCGCAGGATTCACAGCGACGGCCCGGGCGTTGGAAGCCATTGGGTTTGTCACGATGGTGGTCGCATTCGTGACCCCATCGATCACCGTCACGGTACTACCTTCGTCGGTGGCGACGTAAATCTTGTTGGTCACCGAATTCACCGCGATGGCCACGGGGACGGGCCCCACGGAAACCGGCGACCCAGTCGCCGTATTCGTGGATCCATCGATCACGGTCACGGTGCCATCGCCCTCGTTGGCGACGTAAATCTTATTCGTCACCGGGTTCACCGCGACGGCGATGGGATAGCCTCCAACGGCAATGGTCGAGAGCACCGTATTCGTGGTCCCATTGATAACGGTCACGTTGTTGCTGTTGAAGTTGGCGACGTAAATCATGTCAGTCACCGGATTCACGGCGACGGCCTGGGGATTGGTTCCGGCGGCGACGGTGGCGGTCGCATTCGTGGCTCCGTCGATCACGGTCACGGTGCCGTCGCCCTCATTGGCGACGTAAATCTCATTCGTCACCGGGTTTACCGCGACGGCGATGGGATAGCCTCCGACGGCAATAGTCGAGAGCACCGTATTCGTGGTCCCATTGATAATGGTCACGTTGTTGCTGTTGAAGTTGGCGACGTAGATCATGCCAGTCACGGGATTCACCGCCACGACAAGGGGTAGGCTTCCAGCAGCGACGGTGGCTGTCGCGGTATTCGTGGCCCCGTCGATCACCGTCACGTTGGCGCCGCCGTAGTTGGCGACGTAGATCTTGTTGGTCACCGGATTCACCGCAATGGCCTGGGGATTGGTTCCGGCACCCACGGTAGCGGTCGCAAGCGTGGAGCCGTCGATCACCGTCACGCTGGCGCTATTTTTGTTGGCGACGTAGATCTGGTTGGTCACCGGGTTGATCGCGACGGCAACAGGATCTGATCCAACTGTGACGGTGGCTGTCGAATTCGTGGCGCCGTTGATCACGGTCACGGTGCCGTCGCCCTCGTTGGCGACGTAAATCTCGTTCGTCGCCGGATTCACCGCAATGGCCTGGGGACTTGATCCGACTGTTACGGTGGCGGTCGCATATTGCGCCCGAACCGATAGCGGATTTATCGCCGCGAGAACAAATCCACCGACCGCTAGAAACGACAGCGCACGCCTGAAATTCCCGAAACGGCTTCGTCCAAATTCATCCGAAGCGGCCAATGAGCTTTGCCATGCCGCGAGCATGGAAGAAAGGAGCTATTCAGAAAATTCTTTAGTCAATAATATTGCGGTTATGATCAGCCCGGAGTTTTCAAGCCATTTTCAGCGTCGAATGGGGCGCTTCCCTGCCTCCCAACTCCAGACCGTGCCCCCATGAACCCCGATTCGTTGCCCAGTCGTCACAATGCGACGTTCGAGCAACGACCCCCACCCAATCAAGTGGACAAGCGCCAAAACCAGGTCATCAAGCGTGTTAGCAGATTGATGGCACCCCTGTTCACAAAGGTACGCTGCATGATTACGGCCTGCTCACTGGCCGCCTTTCCCTGGGCCGCGTCGCAAGCGCAGACACCCGCGAGCCTCTCCGCCAATGTCGACATAGGCAACGGCGCCGCCCCATCAAATGTGGACGGAATCCGGCCCGACCACCTCTGGACCGCCGATTACCTCGGGCTTTTGTGGAGCGACACCGGCGCCGTGCTCACCGCGCCTGCGCGCTGGGACCAGGAGGACTGGATGTACGCAGGATTTGCCGCCGCCGGCATCGGCGCGGCCGCCTCGTTGGACACAACCATCAAGGATCATGTGCAGGCCCGCCGAACGGCGGGCGAAGACCGATTCTTCAAGCAGTACCAGAATCTCGGGTCCACGTGGTCGTTCGGGGTCATCGGAGCCTTCGAAATCTGGGGCGAAGCCGGAGGCGACACGACCGCGAAGAACACCGCGATGGACGCGTTGACAGCGAGCATCATCGGTCCCGGCTTGATCGGCATATCGGTAAAATACGCCGTCGGCCGGGAGCGGCCGGGTGCGGGCGCAGGGGCCTTCGATTTCAGGCCGTTCAGCGGCAATCAATCATTTCCGTCCGGTCATGCCTCCCAGGCATTTGCGGTCGCGACGGCCATCGCGGAAAATTACCCCGCTTGGTGGGTCCAGACCCTTTGCTACGGCGGAGCCGGGTTGGTCGGCTACGCCCGGATCGAGCAAAATGCCCATTACACGAGCGATGTGGTGGCCGGCGCTCTTCTAGGCTGGTCGGTCGCACGCGCTGTCGTGCACCGCCATAATGGGCCGCCCAATCCCAAGAAACTGGGTTGGAGTCCTTACGCCAATGGCAGCGGCGCAGGCCTCGTGTTTTTCAAATCATTTTGATCGGCGGCTCTGGCATCTGCGCGGCGATTGGGGTCCCTCGACCGACCGGCCCGAAGAGCTTGGATCCAACCCGAGATAACGTCTCGCGGTGAGCACCCAATCCTATTAGGGCAATACCCCATAGTGACTCTGCCGTGAGGCCCTTATTCTCAGCAGAAACACCGATCCGATTACCATGCATTTTCCCGTCGCCCTGTCCATTCTGTCTCGGGCGGTTCTTTCTGCCCCTCGCCGCATTGCCGCGGCCCTCGTGCCCTTCGCCATAGCGGCTGGCGTTCAAGGCCAAATAACAGTCCCGCCCGACCCGCTCTTCTCCGGTCCGGCACCATCCGTGGCGGCGTCCGTCGGAAGCGGCGGCGCACTGAACTGGACGACCGGCGATGGAAAGAGCTACTTGATTCCGGCCGCCGAGGTGCCGGGGTTTCTCGCGGCGCTCAGCATCGTTGACCGGATCACGATCCCGGACAACGTCTACGATTCGACTTTTGATAGCACGTGGGAGCACCTTCACGAACAGCACTGGGTTTTCGACACGGACCCTTTCGGCGTGAATCAATTCGGCCATCCCTACCAGGGCGCGACCATGTTCGCCTTTGCGCGGTCGAGCGGCGTCTCCTTCTGGCCGTCGCTCATCTACAACAACGTGGGCAGCTTTATCTGGAAAATGGCCGGGGAAACCGACCTGCCGTCGATCAATGACCAGATAGCGACGGGCATAGCCGGAGCCTTTCTGGGCGAATCGTTGTTTCGGATGTCCAGCCTCCTGCTGGAGGGCGGCGGGGAGCATCCGGGGACGTGGCGCGAGGTGGGAGCGGCGGTCATCTCGCCTCCGACCGGCTTCAATCGCCTCGTGTTCGGCAACCGATTCAAGGCGGTGTTCCCCAGCTACGACCCGGCAACCTTCATGAGATTGCGCTTCGGCGCCGAAGTGGACGCAAACGTCACCAGCCAGGGCGTGTCCAACCCGGTCGCACGACAGGAGGGGATCATCGACTTTACCATGGAGTACGGCCTTCCGGGCAAAAACAACTATGAGTACAACCGGCCCTTCGATTACTTTTCTTTCGAATTCGCCGGGCAGGCCAACCTGCAAAATTTGATAGAGGACATCATGGTCCGCGGACTCCTATATGGAAGCGACTACGAGTTGGGCCCAAATTTCCGCGGCATCCAGGGCCTTTACGGCAGCTACGACTACATTTCCCCAAACATCTTTCGTGTGTCCTCATCGGCCCTTTCCTACGGAACCACCGGGCAATGGTGGCTCTCCAAAGAAGTGGCTCTCCAGGGCACGGCATTGGCCGGTGTCGGCTTCGCCGGCGCAGGCACGACTCCAATTCCGGATGGCCAGCGCGACTATCACTACGGCATCGCCCCTCAAGGTTTGCTCGCCCTGCGCGCCATCTTTGGCAAACGGGTCATGATGGATCTGACGGGCCGGGAATACTATGTCAGCGGCACCGGTTCCGACGACGCAACCGGGTCGGAGCAGATCTTTCGGGGGGACGTCGGCCTTACGTTCCGGATCGTCGATCAACAGGCGATCGGGATTCAATTTGTGGAATCGAACCGCCATGCCCACTATCAGTACTACACAGACACGAACCAGTCGGAGGGAGCCTTCAGCCTGGTCTACACGTTTCTGGGCCGCAGCGGATTCGGACGGGTCGAGTGGCGGAACCAATAGGTTAAATTCTGATATCAAGCGGCTCGGTTGGTAACTCCTTAAACGTATCAACATATACCCATATGTTGATATTCTTATTGACCGCGGCTTCATAAAGCTGCGTCAATCATCGTCGCACAAACGACCGGACTCCCATGAATAGACCGATCCCCCTCGCGCACACGCTCGGTTATCCCCGTATCGGGGCGAAACGTGAGCTGAAGAAGGCCACCGAAGCCTATTGGCAGGGCAAGTTGTCCCGCGCCGAACTCGAAGAGACGGGCAGGGCCTTGCGCCGGGAAAACTGGCTCAAGCAAAAGGCGGCGGGAATAGACCTAATCCCCTCCAACGATTTCAGTTTCTACGACCAGATGTTGGATCTTACGTGCCTCGTCGGAAATGTTCCGCCCCGTTTCGGCTGGCGCGGCGGAGACGTCGACCTGGAAACGCGTTTCGCAATTGCCCGCGGCGTCCGGCCGAAGTCCGAATCTGCTCCCTCGGCGCCGACTTGCGGCTGCGCCGATTGCCAGCCGGCCCCTCCGACGTTTGCGAGTGAGATGACCAAGTGGTTCGATACGAATTACCATTACATCGTGCCGGAGTTTCACCCCGGCACGAAATTCAAGCTTTCAGCCACCAAGATCTTTGACGAATTTTCCGAGGCCCTTGCACTCGGAATCAAGACAAAGCCTGTCCTGGTTGGACCGGTCACCTACCTTCGCCTGGGCAAGGTCCAAGATGCCAGTTGCCCATCGTTCAATCGTCTCGAGCTGCTGCGGAGTCTATTGCCAGTTTATGTCGAGATTCTGCAAAAACTGGCCGGGCTCGGAGCCGAATGGATCCAGCTGGACGAACCTGTATTCGCGCTCGATCTCACGGAAGAGGAACATGCCGCAATGACCATGGCCTACGCCATGCTCGCTGGCGCCGTGCCGCAATTGAAGATCATTGTCGCGACGTATTTCGGAGGACTGGACGACAATCTGAGCAATTTCTTAAGCCTGCCGGTCTGCGCGCTCCATTTCGATTTGGTGAGGGCGCCGCATGAACTTGACAAAATTCTGCGCGAGTTTGACGGAAAAAAACTGCTATCACTCGGCGTTGTGGACGGCCGCAACATCTGGCGCAGCGATTTCGCGGCGATACTTCCACTGCTCACCAAGACCGTCTCCCTCTTTGGAGGGGAACGCCTCCTGATCGCTCCATCATGCTCGTTGCAGCATGTGCCGGTCGCCTTGCGCAACGAGACCAAACTGGATTCTGAGTTCAAGGGTTGGCTTGCATTTGCCGAGGAGAAGCTGATCGAGGTCGTCACCCTGCGCGACCTCGCTGTCGGCATCGCGCACCCCGGGACCGCCGCCAACGCATCCGCGGCGGAATCTAGGCGCCATAGTCCGCGCATCCATCGTCTAGCCGTGAAGGAGCGCGCGGCCCGAATCGCCGCGTCCGATTTCACCCGCACTTCTTCGTTTCCCCGGCGCCAGGCAAGTCAGCGAAAACGACTCGGCCTGCCATTGTTTCCCACGACGACCATCGGTTCGTTCCCGCAAACCGACGCCGTGCGAACCGCCCGCGCCAAATGGAAGAAGGGCGAACTCAACAATGCCGAATACGAAGACTTCCTCGAGGCAGAGACACTCGCTTGCGTGCGCTACCAGGAGGAAACCGGCATCGATATGCTGGTCCACGGCGAATTCGAGCGAAACGACATGGTCGAGTATTTTGGCGAGCAGCTTGACGGATTTGCATTCACCGAAAACGGCTGGGTGCAGAGCTATGGCTCCCGCTACGTCAAGCCGCCCGTTATCTACGGCGATGTCGCCCGACCTCGGGCGATGACCGTTCGTTGGTCATCCTATGCGCAATCCCTGACCAAGCGCCCGATGAAAGGCATGCTCACCGGCCCGGTGACCGTTCTCCAGTGGAGCTTCGTTCGCAACGACCAGCCGCGCAGCTATACGGCCTTTCAAATCGCCCTGGCCTTGCGCGACGAGGTTCTCGATCTTGAAAAAGCCGGAATCGCGGCGATTCAAATTGACGAACCGGCGATTCGCGAAGGCTTGCCGCTCAAGCGCGAGAACTGGAAGCACTATCTCGACTGGGCGGTAAACGCGTTTCGCGTTGCCGCGGCAGGTGTGCGCGACGATACGCAGATTCACACGCACATGTGCTACGCGGAGTTTAACGATATCATCGAAGCAATCGCCGCGCTCGATGCGGATGTCATCACGATTGAAACGTCCCGTTCCAACATGGAATTGCTTCACGCGTTCGTCAGCTTCAAGTATCCAAACGAAATCGGCCCCGGAGTGTATGACATTCATTCGCCGCGGGTTCCCACCGTCGAGGAAATGCGCAACCTTATTGCCAAGGCGGTGGAAGTCCTGCCTGTCGAGAATGTATGGGTAAATCCAGACTGCGGGCTCAAGACCCGCGGATGGGCTGAAGTGAAGGCTTCATTGACGAACCTCGTCGCCGCGGCCAGGCAACTGCGCGAGCGCTACGCGTCCAAGGCGGCAGCAGTGAAATATTGAATTGCGCGGGGCGATCGGTGACAAAGACACCTATGAAAATCCTCATTATAGGCGGTTCGGGCATCATCAGCACCGCGTGCGTCCAGCTCGCCGCAAGCCGGGGAATGGATGTGACAGTGCTGAACCGGTCCCGGCGCGGGCCGGCGCAGCCCGGGGTTTCCCAGGTGACGGCGGACGTTAACCAGCCCGGAGAGGTTGCCTCAGCTCTCAAAGGTGGGATGTGGGATGCCGTCGTCGATTTCCTCTCATTCGCCCCCGTGGACATCGAGCGTCGGCTTGGACTTTTCCAGAACCGCGCAGGGCAATACATCTTCATAAGCTCGGCGAGCGCGTACCAGAAACCCTTGGCCGGCCATTACCTAGTGACCGAATCGACCCCGCTCGTGAATCCGTTTTGGGATTACAGCCGAAACAAAATCGCATGCGAGGAGCGCCTGATGCGCGCCGTTCGCGAGGAGAAGTTTCCGGCGACAATCGTCCGGCCCTCCCTCACGTATGGGGACATCGTCTTCCCGCTCGCGGTCAACAGTTGGGAAAAAAGCTACACCGCGATCGACCGCCTCCGCCGCGGCCTGCCGCTGATCATCCCGGGCGACGGACTGACGCTTTGGACTATCACTCACAATTCCGACTTCGCCAAGGGGTTGGTGGGGCTATTGGGGCAATCCGGCGCGATCGGCCACGCCTTTAATATCACATCCGATGAGGCGCTGACCTGGAACCAAATCTATGCCGCCACCGCGGAAGCGGCCGGCGTCGCCAATCCCCAGTTCGTTCACATCGCCTCCGACTTTATCACGGCTTGCCTGCCGGAAACGATGGGCACGCTGCTCGGGGACAAATCCTACTGTGCGATTTTCGATACGACAAAAATAAGGCGGTTCGTGCCGGAGTTTCTTGCCACCACCCGCTATCGGGAGGGCATCGCGCGCACAATCGCGTGGTTTGACGCAGATCCGTCCCGCAGGCAGGTGGATGAGGCTCTGGCCTCGCGGTGGGACAAGCTGATCGGCGCCTATAGCCGCGGACTCTCAGCGGCCAGTCGCGAACTGAACACCTGAGGCCCAAAATCGGGGAATGGTGCAGTTTGGGCGGGGAAAGTCTTGCCGGGGAGTTGCTGGTCTCATCGCCGCCTCCGGGGCCAGGACGGGCTGGGATCCCGCCTGGCCCGGATTGGCGGCGAGCTTGGGGATTGGCCAGCTCCGACCCGACAAGACTTTTCCCACTCAAACTGTACCATTACTCAAAATCGTGCAAAATGCTGACGGGCGGGGCCGAAAACAATGCTACAATTGGTCGCATCGTGGCCTACCCAGCACAGGAAAAATGCGCCTCCCGCGCGGCCGATCCATCTAATTTGGAATTGGTTGCGCATTGGCTCCGGGCATCCCGATGACCCCCGATCCGACCCGACCCTACGTCCTCGTCGTCGAGGATGACGCCATGGTGCTGGCGACTTTAAAAGTGACCCTGGAATGCGAGCATTTCCAAGTGGAAGCATGCGCCAATCCGCTACAGGCCCTTACCCTCGTGGCCAATCATGACTTCTCCGTCATTATTTCGGATCACAGGATGCCCGAAATGATGGGGCTCGATTTCCTGGCGGAATGCCGGCGGATCCGGCCTAACAGCTCGCGGATCCTCCTGACCGCCGTCCTCAATCCGCTGAATGTGATGGATGCAATCTCGCGCGGCGATGTGTATCGTTTCCTTGCCAAACCCTGGCTGCGAAACGAACTGATCGTCGCGATCCGAGACGCCGTCGAGCGGCACCGCCTAGTCACGGAGAACTCCGAACTCAGGGCGATTGTTGACCGGCTTGAAAAGGAATTGGCCGCCCTGGCTTCCGAAACCTGCGTCCAGCTTGAACGGTCAATCCCGGCCGAATAAGTGCGCTTCCAGCCGCGCGTAGCTGAGCTTTCCTGTGGTATAGAGGTGGATGAGCGATAGCGTGCCAAGCCGTTCCTGAGCGACCGGGTTGGGCGCAAACCGAGCCGCGCCGTCCAGGCGCAGAGCCAAGCCGCTCAAACGCGCCCGCACACGGTCAACCCGACCCCCGCCATTTACGGGCTGGGCGCGCGGACCTTCACCCTTTCCCGTCCATTCAAAATCCTTCGCCAACAGCTTCGAGCGGTGGTTGCGTTCCGCCACATCTATGGCCTCGGCGACCTTCGCCATTTGCAGCTCGGCCGGAAAAGACCGGAGCAGCCGCAGGGCGAGTTTTTGCGAAATACGCCCGTCGCGCACGCAGTCGACGAGCCGCGGATCGGCCGAGTTTAGATTCTGGCCCTCGGTTATTGCCGTGCGCGAAAAGCCTGTTTTCAGGGCCAGCTGTTCCTTTGAGTATTCTCTCCTCCTGCCCTGCCGGGATATGAACATCATCCTCTCCAAAAGCGTGAACGGTTTTCCGCGGTTATAGATGAGCTGTGAGGCGAACAGATCCCCGTTTATAGCCGTGCCGTCGATCAGACGGCATTCGATCCGATCCGGATCGAAATCGCGCCGCAGGGGCCCGGGAGCCTCGCGAAGCATCTTCTCCCCCTCAAATACCAGGTGTCTTGTGCCCTCGGTGGCGATTCGCAGGACTCGCGCGCGGGCAAAAGCCCTCTGCCGCCGGTGCCCGTCCACAACGAAAAACCGATCCCGCTCCCGTCGAACCTTGATCGGCTCGAGCTGGCCCTCCGTCATGAGCTGAATGGCGAGCCAATCGATGTCGCCGTAAAACAGGCGGATGTTGAAGTTTTGATCCTCAAAGATCCGGTCCAGAGGAAGGACGAATATGTCTGAACCTTCTTCGCGCATCCCGTTCGATTTTATCAGCTATAGGAAGCCGGAGCTGGTTGGGCCGGGCGGCCGGACCCCGGCCGCCGGCCGCTATTAGACTGCGATCGCCAACTCGTCGGTCAGGATCTCCTCATCGATCGAGCGATTGTTAGCGCTGCCGATCATCCTGATCTTGGCCGGCTCGTCCTGGCACTTCAGTGCTGCGGCGGCTGTTGCCCGGCCGCGAGCGGACGAAAGTGCGATTTCCTCCTTAAAGAGGCGGGCGCCGACCGCGGCGGCATCGCCGATGTCGCTGCGCATTGAGACGATGAATTGCTTCAAACTGTCGAGCTTGCAAAGGCGTTCGTGAAGGATTCCGGAGATATCCGCGTTTTCCGCGGCATCTCGCGGCTGCGAAAGCGCGGTGTCGGCGACGACATCCTCGAGGCGGAGTTCGCCATCGGTGAAGCCGGGCACGGGATCCTCAAGCGATTGGACTTCCGGAATGAGCACCTGCGTCGCAGTCTCCCCCGGCTTGCCACTGTTTTGCCGACGCTCGCGCCGCACTTTCTCCTGGAGCCCGATCGGAAGGCGGATCACATGCGAGGTCTTGCCCACATATCTGTCGATTGCCATCTTGATCCACGGTGTCGCATAGGTGCTGAACTGTCCGACTGTCGAATCATAACGGCTGATCGCGATCATCAGGCCGTCCGTGCCCGCCGTAAACAGATCGTCGATTACGACGCAGGGATGGAAACGGCCCCGCCTCAGCACGATTTTTGCGACGAGAAGCAGGTTTCCCACGAGAATTTCGTCGCGGATCCGTCGAGCCTCGGCAAGCGCCGTCTCCAGTTCCCGGCGCATCTGCGCCGGGCTGGGGCGCACCGTTGCGTCTGATCCCGTGCCGTTTCCGCAGGCGGCCTCGCCGGCGCACGGAATGGGATGGACGCGCCGGGCCACCTGCTCGATGACGTCGAAAGTGAAACGCATCAGAAAACGCGCCTGCCACGCGGAGCCCTCCTCCGCGGAGAGCTTTCCATTCCGCAGGTCCGCCATATGGCTTTCAAGCTCTCCGATATGGCTCGGCGCAAGACCCGCAAATCGATACGAGCTCTTTCGCCCTGAACCCGTCTTTTGGTCCCGGTCCGATCCCTCGCGGAAATAGGTGAGATGACCGGCTTTTAACTCGCTCGCCATCCGCTCAAGCGGATAACGAAGGGCCGCAAGCGGCGCGCACACGCGTTCCTGGGCCCGGTGAAATGCCGCGCCGAGCTCGCGAGTCTGGGATGCCGGAAGCGCGGGATGACGCTGCAATAAAAGTTTCGTTCCGTCGTTGAACTGTATGTTGCACATTGCGATTGGTGCCGAGCGAATCCTCCGGCACTTCCTGGGCACCGCCGCAGCCGCGGAAGCGGCGTGCAATTGTGAGCGGTGAGAAAGTCGAGCTGGAGGTGCTCTGCGTTTATGTTTCTGCAACAAACGAACGCGACAAGGTTCCCCCGGGTGAAATTCTTTCTGTTCAATTCCCCTTCAAAAAGGCCTGGGTGTTTCACCCCGGTTACGGCCGGGATCGCGCGCGATCCATCCGGGAAAGCCCGTCCCCGTCAAAACCTTACAAAATCGGGTTCTTCGCCGAAAATTCCAGGCGGAAGCGCGCCCCCGCCTCCCCAACCGGCGTCGCAAGGTGTATTGTGCCGCCCATGATGGTCATCGCGTCCCGGCAAAGGACAAGGCCGAGCCCCGTTCCACCCCGGCCAGGCGAAGGATCGGTAAGAAGGCGATCGCGCAGATCCGCCGGGATACCCGGACCGTTGTCCTCCACCTCAATAGCGCAGCGGCCGCCCGACGATTCGGTGCGCACGGCGATTGCCGGATCGCTGACGCCTTCGAGAGCCTGAATCGAATTTCGAAGCAAATTCAATAGCACAAGCCGCAAGAGCCTGCGGTCGCAAAGGACGCGATCGGCCGCCGGATCGAAACGGCTCCCAAGACGCACTCCCTGCCGCTGCGCGAGCGGCCCGAATTCCCCAAGCACGCCCTCGATCGACGCCCGCGCGGAGAGATCCACCAGCGGGCCGAAGTCGCAGCGGACCATGTCAAGGCCGAGGTTGAAATCGCCCACGAAGTCATCCAATTCCCGCAGAAGCGCGGCCCGGTATGCGGGCGCCATGTTCGCCTCCATGCCGGCGTCGAGCAATTCGAGCGCGGCGCGAATCGTCGCCAGCCGGTTGCGCGCGCGATGCCCGACGAGCGAGGCGATGAAGCCCACGGCGGCCAGCCGGTCCTGCGCCGCGCGAACGTCGGTTTTCGGCATGGCTCCGGGGCTGCTCTTGCTCATATCGCCAGGGGAAAGATCGCCTCGATCGAGAGGTGCCCCGCCGAGGGACGGCTGACAAGAGCGGCGCCGTGGACGGCCGCGAGCACCAAGGAGAGCACGTTCAGATTGCCGGTCCGCCCGCTTTGAACGCCAAAGCCAAAAGCGTCGCGAATCTCGTCGACGGAGACCGACGGCATGGCGCCGGAAATGCGAAGGACTGCGTACGGATGCTCCAGGCGGATCGCTTCGCGGTTCAAGACGCAATCGGCTTGCTGCAGCCGTCCGCCCATTTGCGCGGCCGAATGCACGATTGTCGCGGCAAGCGACACCTCGGCCGAAGCGGGCACCCGCAGGAAAAAGAACTCCACGAGGTGCCGAAGCCCGTTCACAAGATCGAGCGGAGCCACCTCGGCGAGAGCGTCGCTCATGAGGTCACGGACGACCAGCCGTTTTCCTTCCGCGGACCACCGTTCCGCCCCTTCGAAAAACTGGCGCAGCGCGGCGAGGCACACGTTCACGGCGGCCCGCGACGCCTCGCTCCCATCCCCGAACGGCCCGTCGAGGAACGCGTTCACCGAATCGACCATGCCTCCCACGAGCTCGGCCGCGCGGCTCGCATGGTCGGCGAAAGCGCGGCTCTTGCTGGCGGCCGCGTCTTTGCGGAGCACCGAAGCGAGCGCGGAGAGGGCAGTCAGGCGGTCTCGCAGGGAGTGGACGAGTCCGCGGTGCACATCCGCCGCGGCGAGCCGCAAATCGTAGGAACCGAGGGCCTCGACAAGCTTCGACTTCGTGGCCTCCGTGTCCCGGGCGTTGCGCGTCGTTTCGCGCCGTTCCCGCGTTTCCCGTATCGCATCCTGCGTGCTGCTGCGCAACTCGGCCAATGTTGTCTTCGACTTGACCGCCCGTTTGAAGGCGCGCAATTCGATCGCCCGGTCGGCGATCTGGTCGGATTCGCTCGCTGTGCGGATGATAATCGCAAGGTCCCGGTCGAAGTCGCGCAGCGCCCTCAGGAAGGCCAGCCCGTCCATCGTCGAGCGCGGCATCCGCACATCGATTATCGCCGCATCGCACGTGTGGATGCGCGCATACTCGAGGGCGGACTCCGGGTCCGAGAATTCGACCAGCTTCCCAAGCCCGGCAAGCTGCGCCCGAAGGGCCAGGATTTGGGCCCGTTCGTCCTCGAGGACAAGGATCAAGGGATCGGAAGTCATGCTTCCGGCTAGGGGGCCGGCCGGCCAGCGGCCGCGTCGATCCGCCAGCCCGCCTTGGGTTCGCTGGCCACGAGCTTGTTGAGATCGACCTTGTGCTTCCCGAACAGGCGCCGGAGGGTCGAGACATACTCGTTCACCGAATGGCCGGCGTCGTTTGCATCGGAACCCCAGACGCGCCTGACGAGCTCGTCCTTGAGCACCAATCCACCCGCGCGCTCGGCGAACATCTGAAGGATCCCGTGGTGCTTCGGACTGAGGCGCTCCTCGGCTCCGTCGGGAAATCGGATCATGAGATTCGGAGTGACAGTCGCCCCGCCGAACGCGAATGGGATCCGGTTCAAGAGCACGCCGCCCGCGCGCCGCACAGCCGCTCCCCGTCCCCTCCGCGCCAGAAGCTTGCCGATCCTTAGAAGGAGCTCCTCATGATGAAAAGGCTTCCGCATGAAGTCGTCGGCCCCCGCACCCAGTGATTCGACGGCCAGCGAAGGCTGGGGCAGGTCGGAGATCGCGATGATCGGCAGATCGGCGTCGGCCGTCCGCCAGTCGCGAATCAATCCCAGGCCCATCGGCCGCCCCCCGAACGCCAGATCGACGATCGCCAGGTCGAAGGACCGGCGCCGAAACGCGTCGCCTGCCGGACCCAGCTCTGCGCACCATTCCAATTCATACTCGCCAAGGGCAAGTTTGAGAATGCCCCCAAGATCGGGACTTTCGACCAAAAGAAGCAATCGATGGTTGCGCTGACTCATGAGGCGTGGAAGCGCCATTCCACGGCAGATCGCCGAAAACATCAAGACCTCAGGCCAGAGGTCTTCCGCGGTCAGTTCACCTTCAACGTCGACACACTCGTGCGGACCGTATCAAGTTTCTCCCGGTCGCTTGCGACAAGATTCGCTTCCGAACCCGTAAGATGTTCCGACAGGCGAATCTCTCCCAGCCGCACATCGATGAGCGAAAGTTCGACTTCGATTTGACCAAGACGGTTCAGGACAGCGTCCTTGTTGGCGCCGCAGGCGCATTTCTGCAGCGCATCGATGTCGGATGGCATTCCGTCGAGACTCTGGTCGATATCCTTGATCGTTTCCGTGTCGGATCCAAGGAACACCCGGTGGTGGTACTGCGGAAGCGGAACCGCGGCAACCGCGGGATCGTCTGTCCGCACGAGTTCCGGCGTGATGAAGGCCAGCAGGGTCGTGCGAATCGTGCTGTCGTTTTTGTTCTTAAATGCGTACCCGATGATGGGAATGTCCCCGAAAAGCGGCACCTTGCTTTGGGTTGTCTGGCGGCTGCGTTGCTCGAGGCCGGCGATGGCCAGCGTCTCCCCGACCGGGACGGCCACGGAATAGGAGTAGGAGCGCGAACTCGTGATCGGATAGGGATTGCCACCGATCGTCTGGGTTCCCGTGATTGATGACACTTCGATCGAAAGACTGAGCTGGATAATTTCCTTGTGTGCGCCGCGCCCAGGCAGGATCGTGGGAAGAACGTTGACCACGGTTCCGACGTCGATGTAGGCGATCGAGGAGGTCGTTGCGGCCGTGGCGGAGCCGATGGTCGTGGTCCCCTGCTGAATGGGCTCTTGGGTCGTGTCCTTGAAAGTCACCTCATGATTGTTTGTCGTGTAGATGACCGGATCCTGAACGATCGAACTGCATATGTCGGAATTGATTGCCTGGAGTGTCAGGCTGAAGGCCGGCCCGGAAAGAAGCATGTTCGGCAAATATTTGCCCAGGCCGAGCGTCGTGGCCAGCGTGCTGGCCGGCGAGCCCGACCCGCTCGAGCCGGTCGAAACCGACGTTGAGGTCGTGCCCGACGTCGTCGTGATTGTGGTGCCGTTGCTGCCCGCGCTCCCCGGCACGTTCGAGAGCGTGGTCGCGGCGGAGGTAAGGGCTTGCCCGGACAGGCTCAGCGGTCCGCCGGATCCCAGGAATGTCTGCGACCAATCCGCGCCCAGCGCCTGCTGGGGATTGCGCGAGGTCTCGACAAACTTCACCGCGATGCGAACCATCTGCTGCGGCCGGTCGATCGCCTTGAGGTACGCCGCAATAAGAGAATGCTGCTGCCGGGTGGCCACCACAAACAGCGTGCTTGTATCCGGATTCCAGATCGGCTCGACCTTTGGCGCCTCCTGCCCCTTCCGGTCCGCACCGGCTCCAGGCATGTCTGAACTGTTTTCAAGCGAGGGTGTCGAGACGCCGACGGTCGGCAGGCCGAGGATTTTCTTGATGTCCTCGATGATTTGATCGGTCTTTGAATTGAAGGTGCCGTTTCGGGGTGCGCCGGATGAGGGGGTCGAGCCACCCAGTCCGCCCCCCGGGGAGCCGCCCCCCATGGATGTCATCCCGCCGCCCGCCGAGGCCAGCTGGCTGTTGATGCTCGTCGATTGGATCGTCACCCGCTGCAAGTTATCGAACCGGATCGTGTACGACTTGCTGACAAGCTCATTCAGGTTGATGCGATAGAACCGCCAGACGCCGTGAGTGAATTCCATGCTGAAGCCGTAGTCGTCGCCCAACACTTGAAGAAGGTCGAACGGGTTCATCATAACATCGCTTGTGATCCGTTCGCCAAAATCGGCTTCTGCCGGCGAAATGTAGGACATCCGGCCGGACTGGGCCAGCAGACGAATCGCGCTCGCAAGGGTCGCCCCCTTCAGCGGAACGTGCTCCGCCGGCAGCGCGTGAAGACGCGCCAGCTCGGGAAATTCGTCGGCGACCGAGGCAGGGTTGGTGTCGGGTGCCTGAGATGCGGGCACGGCCTGGCCGGCATCGGCGCCCCGCAAAGGCAAAAGCAGGATGGCTGGCAGGCAAGCGGCGAGGATGAGGGACGGCTTGAGCATGGCCCGATTATAACAGCGAAAAATGCGCGGGGTCGGGGTGGCGTTTAGGCTGCTATCCTCATTGCATCGCCATGCACTGGTTCATAGCCGAGGACGGCACCCGATTCCTCATCCAGACCCCCCAGGAGTGCGCGCACTCCCTGACCCAGGCGTTTTCAGACCCCGGAACGCCCGTCACCTCGCGCCGGTTCATGGCACAGGTAAAGCGGGAATGCCCCCTTCCGGAACGCGAGCCGCGCAAAAAGCCTCCCCCTTCGCATATAAACGGCACGTCCTGACTGCGCCTATTCCCTGCTAGAATTGGCGGAGACATGAGCGCCTCCGCATATACAATAGCCGAATACGGGTGGGAGGGCGCTGTCTTGATGACCCTGTCGGGTATGTGGATGGGCCGGATCTTGGGCGGCCTTATCCAGCACATGGCCCGGTCCGCCGGCTATCCTTCATCCCATTACGCCAGTTTTGAAACCGACCGGCGCTGGATGGCCCGACTGCCCATCGTCGGCCACTTTGCCCGCCCGCGGGGCGCCCGATCCCGCCGTGCATTCTGCCTGGAGGTGCTGTCCGGAATCGCATTCCTGGCCTGCTGGATGATTTTCCCACCCGCAAAAGCGTTTTGCGGCGCCCTTTTCGTCCTGGCCCTCATCGGGGCCACTTTCATCGATTTCGACCACATGATCATACCCGATCTATTCACGACCGGGTTGGCGCTCGCCGGAATTGCCCTTTCCACATTCGTACCGGTGTTGCACGGGATCGGGCCGCCCGGCGCCTACGCTTGCGCTCGCTCCTGCGCCGCGTCGCTTCTCGGCGTCGCGATCGGCTCCGCCCTGGCGCTTTGGATATCGGTTATCGGCGAGTGGATCCTCGACAAGGAGGTCCTCGGGTTCGGCGACGTGAAATTTCTCGGCGCAATCGGAGCATTTTGCGGCTGGCAGGGGGCCGTTTTCAGCCTGTTCGGCGGCGCCATTGCGGGCGCCCTGGCGCTCGTCGCCGCCGAGATCCACGGCCGAATCTTCGGCAAGAACACCGTACAGCTCTTTCATATAGAGTCTCCCCAAGGCGAACAGGGCAAGCTGGGATGGGGGGCGCAGTTTCCATTCGGACCCATGCTGGCCGTCGCAGCTGCGGCCTATTTCCTTGCGCTGCAACCGGTCGTGGACCGGTTCCTGGAGGGCTACGCAGCCCTTTTTTGACCCCCCGAAAAAAATTTCGGCTCAGGGGCAGGTGCGACCCGCAACATGCTAGACTTGAATTCTCAATTGTTAGTACAGAACCAAAAAAACAAATCCACGAAAGGTCCCATGAAGCTCGTTCGCAAGCTAATGTCTCTGATTCCCGCCCGCGCGGGCCGGAATCGCTTAAACCGCGGTCTCAGCACCGCTGAACTCGTCGGTATCATCGTAGTCGTCGGCGTCCTCGGCGCCCTCGGCGCAACGTATATCTCCGGAATGGTCACCGCTGCCCAGACCAACACGGGTAACCAGAATGCCGTGACCCTGAGCACGCTGGCCAATTCGTACGTGACCGGCGGCGGACAGCCCGGCTCATCTCTAGGCCAGCTCGATCTCTCGAGCACGGCGAACGCAATCGCGTCCCTCAATCTCGGAGTCACGGATGCGCAGGGAATCAGCTATAAGATGTCTCCGGCAATCGACCCCACCACCTTCACCAACTTCCTAGTGACGGGAACTGGAGCAGCGGGCAGCCCGATCATATTCACCTATACGCAACCCGCGGGCTCACCGTAACGCTCGCGACCGTAATACTCTGAACCGGGCCTTCCTCGGAAGGCCCGTCAATCCTTTCACCCAATGTTCAAAAAGAGAACATCGGCAGCGGATGGGTTTGGAATCTGCCGGGCCTCTAGATGGGCCCGGCAGTGCGGTCTGACTCTCGTCGAGGGGATGGGAATGATCGTCCTCGTGGGAATCATGGCAGGCCTCGCCGCTCCCGCTATAACCGGAATGCGTCAGGCCGGGCAGGACCAGCAGGCGATCAGCATCGCCCAAGCCCTGAACCAGGCGCAGCAAACCTACCAGCTGCGAGTCGCCAATGCGGTCAGCAACTGGTCCAACGTCACCGACTCGGAGTCGAAGTACGAGCTCATCTCCAGCTATGTGCCCTACGCGGCCGACACGCTAGCGGACTATACGCCCTCCGGCTTCACGCTGACGCTGGGCGCAACGCTGAGCACAAAGGTCGCGATAACCGGCCCCAGCGGGCCTGTGTCTTACTGAGGCCGGGATTCAGCCATGAAACCGGTCTCATCTGAGCTCGCTGCCGGATGCCGGGGTGGATCCGTCCGATACGGCCCGGAAGCTATCCGCCAGCCCTCCCCCGCAGAAGGGCGTTTTTCGACCGCCGGCTTTTCGATCATCGAGGCGCTAGCATGCCTTGTAATTTCCGCGCTCGTCATGGGCGCCCTCACCTACGGGATGAGCGGGCTGTACAGCCAGCAGACGCACCCGACGGTGGTCTACAACGGCAATGTCTACACCCAGGCCCCGAGCTTCGACGATTTTGGCCAGGCGATCAGCCTGCACTCGGCCTTCTCGAACGCGGTCGATGCCGCGGACAATGTCATAGTCCTGGGCGGAACGCGCAGCCATCCCGTCTTCGATCCGACCGGGCCATCGAGCGCCCTGGCGGAGAATTTCATCGACACAGGCCTGGCCGCCGCGGCCGGCGGCGACGGGTTCAAGGCTTTTTCGTCGTGGGACCAGCGGCAGATCAACAGCGGCCAGTTTGCCCCGTATCTGACGACCAATCCGGACCCCGCCGACTTCACTATCCTGACAGTCCAGGGCCTTTCGCAGATCACATCGATCACCCAGCAGCGCCGCTACTCGGCCGCAATAAACGGGCAAAATCTCGAAATGTACGAGGTCACCCATCAGACGATCGATTGGTCTTCAGGCTCTCCCGTTTTGACGACCAACGCAGTAACCGGAACGACGCCAACCTACTTCTACCGTTTCTACTACGTCGCCACCGAGGACATCTGGTCGATGCCTCCGGGCGTGACCCACTACTGGTATCGCACCGACACCTCGTGGGACCGGGACCAGGAAGGACCTGCGCGGGTGGTCTTCGCCGATCCTTACTCGCTCTCGGGCCAGGATTCCGGATCCCCGCTCTCTCCCGTTTCCCGTTTTGTCTATTTTCTGTCGCAGCTCCGATGAATGATTCCACGTCAATTCCGGCCAAACGATCCCGAGATCGCCGCCAATCCCGACCCGGGTCCCAACGGGGCATGGCGAGCTTTGCCGTGCTGCTCTTCGCCATGGTCTCGATATTGATATTGGTGGCAAATTTCAGGCTGAACTACGCTGTCAGCGCGACAAGCGATGCGTACGACACCTTCAGTTCGCAGATGGTCGAAAAGAACGGCATAGCCCAGGCCGTCAAGGAGAGCATCCTGGCGGTCGGCGAGACGGCGATTACCAACAGCACCAAATCGCTGCAGCAGGAGATCCAAAACAGGATCTCGAGCATGGCCTTGCCTGCCGGCGTCTCGGTGTCGATCGACTCAAGCACTCCCGTCCCGACCTTGCCGCCAAATCCGTTCTTCCCAACGGGCACTCCGGCTAGCGGCACCCAGCCCGGTTATTTCTCCCCCGCTGGGCCTATCCCGGCGCTCGCCGGCATGGGCGGCCTATTCACTTCGCTCAGCGTCCTCGGCCCGGTCGCCGACCTGGGGACAGTAACCGTGGCCTTCGACCGGACAAACAGCGCATCGCCGCAGGACAACCAGACTTATGTTGTAAATGCCACCCTGCTTTCGGTTCCGCTCACAAACGTGGACGTCGTCGCCTACGGCCTGCCCATCACACGGTCCATCCCCGAGGGGCCGCCAAGCGTGCCTCCCGGATTTTTCGGGCCCGACGTCTCGTGCCTGGTGACAACCTCCAACAATCCCGCCAACGATCCGACGGCCTATCCGGACCTCTTTGCCTCCTCTGGAGGCGAAAAGCTGCCTTATGAGTATCGAAACGCGGTCAGCTATTCCTGGAATGCCTATGAGTACCTTTGGTCCCCCACATACCAGGACGCCCTGATCGGCTCCGCCGCCACCGCCAGCGCCATCTACAATTTTTCCTCGCCGCCGGACCCAAGCGATCCGATCCCCGGCGTGACCCCGAACGGCAACTCGGTCACGGTGGACCTCAGCGCGGTCACCGGATCGATCCTGGCGATAGTCGATCCCACAGGAATAGGCAGCGTCACGATTACGGGCAATTCCGCCTCCGGCCCTCCCCTGGTCCTGCTCGTGAGGAACACAGCCGGCGTGCCCACTCCCGTGACATTCACGGGCAATAGCAACCGGCCCATCATTTTCTATTTTGTAAACGCAAATGTACAATTCGGCGGCGATCCCCAAATCGAGGGCGCCCTTTTCCTGGATCCGAACACGACCGCATCCGGCAACGTCACCTGGTTCGGCCATTTTTCATTCTATGGGCCGAACAGCCCGCTCGGCACGCTTGGCATCACGATGTCCGACAGCCCGGCGGTCAGGAACGCCCTGGCGCCGCTCGCTCCGCATGTGCTTCTAGTATCAACCACCGCTACCCGATGAACGCAAAGATCAAAGCCTTTTCAACGATTGAACTTGTGGGCGCAATCATCCTATTCAGCGCGGCGTCGACCGGCGTGCTCTACATGAGCAAGGCGATGCACGACCACCAGACTGCGGCCGCCTCGACAAACGCGCAGAATGCGTATGCCACATTTCAGTCGCAGGTGACCGTGCAGGGAATCGATCCTTCGCTCGTGGCAAATCCGTTGGCCAGCGCGATCAACCAGGGGCAGACGATCACCGGCGCGGCGCCATCGGGCGGCCAGAATTTGAACGCCGCATTTGAAAGCAATGCCGTGACGGAACCCGCCGGCGCGCAACGCAGCCTCTCCGGATCGGTGCGAGTCGATGCGATCAACTATTCGGTTGCCGCCGCGGGCAACGAGGCGGCGCGCGGAACCGGGATCGGATTCGCGATCGAAACCACGGGACCGGCGGCGCCCGCGCCGCCCAATGCGATCCAGCTTGCGCCCCCGGTCTTCAACGTGACCGGCGACTTAACGAACATGACATTTCCCATAAACAACATCGCGACGCTGCCGAGTTCGAATCCGGCCGGCACGGTGTATCGTTACACAACCGACGGCAGCACGCCGACTGGATCGAGCCCGGTGTGGGACAACAACCCCGGTTGGACCCCGGATACTTTTCCGGCATCCCTCACGATCGCGGCATTCAATCCGGACCCCCAATACGCGTCGAGCGCCGGAGTCACGGCCAGCTATTCCATGCAACTTTCCACCACGTACACACGCGCCGACGGCCGGACGACGGATTTGTACGGCTTCAGCCTCGGGGACCTGGGCGCGCCGGGTTCCTCTGGAATCGTGCTGAACACCAATGTCGACGGCTACACCATCGTCTACACTCTCGACGGCTCCGACCCAACGACCTCCCCCACGGCGGTCTCGTACAGCGGCCCGTTTGTCCCCCCACAGGCGCAGTTTGGCCCGGATGTCACGCTCGAGTTTGCGGCGGTTTCGTCCGATTCGCGCATTGTGAACTCGTCGACCACGTCGGACACGCTGACTCCCGACCAGTCTCCCCTTTCGCCCCCGGTCTTCGTCACCTCCAATGCCGAGCCCCTTTCGCCCGGCAGTGATGTCGTGATCAGTGTGAACGGCAACGGATCCCCCCGCACGACGGTCAACAACGGCGCCCCCTCCCAGTCGAGCAGCGCGGCGACCTCGTTTCCGCTCAATTAGCCCCGCGGTTCGCGCCTTTTCCCATGTTATACTCGATAACATGGAATGGTCCCGATTCTTCAAAGCCAATTGTGATCGTAAGGGCTTGAGCGACTTCTTCATGCGCGAAACGGGGGAGGTCGCGATGATGATTGGCAGGCGGCTGGAGTTCGTTGAAGAGAAGATAACAACCGAAGAATTCGACACCCTGGTCCGGCTGATCTTCGACGGCACGATGCCCGCGCTGGCCCTTCGCGCATACGAGCCTGCGTTTGCACTGGACGGCCGGCGCTTTCGCGTGTCGTACTATCGATCGTTGGGAGGGCGCGAAATTACGCTCCGATTGCCGGCTATTTCGATCCCTGCGCCGGAGGAGCTGCGGGTGCCAGCGGCCGTTGTTTCCACTTTTTGCAAGATCCGCGGCGGGCTCGTGCTGGTTTCCGGCCAGATGGGATCCGGCAAGAGCACTACCGTCTCATCCCTCTGGCTCCATCTCGCGGCGCAGCAAGCGCACCGTGTCGTGGCGGTCGAGGACCCCATCGAGTTCGTATACCCGACCCGTCTCGGGCCCAGCATGTTCACCATGCGCGAACTCGACACCTCGTGCGAGAGCTACGAAACGGCTCTTCTGGAAGTGAGGCGCCAAAACGCGACCGCCGTAAGCATCGGCGAAATCCGCGGCGCGGAATCCGCCGAAAAATGCCTCCGCTTTGCCCTGATCGGACTCCTGGTGGTCGCCACGATCCACGGCGAGAACGTCCCGGCCACCCTAGCCTCCTACGTGGCTGAACTGCCCAAAGAGCGGCAAACCTGGGCCCTGGAAAATCTGGCCTCAGCCTGCCGGATGATTATCGCCCAGCGGCTCATTCGCAATCCCGACAACGGCGCTCTGGTCGCCGTGCACGAAACGATGTTCAATCTCAGCTACGAGGGCAAACACCTCGGCATCGCGGCCAACATCCGCGAGGGCCACCTCGAGCGGCTTCGCCGGGACATCCAAAGCCATCGCGCCGAAGGCATGCAGACATTCGAGGATTGCCTCAATCGCGCCGTCACGGAGGGCGCGCTTCCCGCGGAATTCCGTCCCCCAGCCAACGCCCTATGATTCAGGAATCCATCGATCTTCTGCTGGGGCGGGCCTTCAGTCCCGATTTCATCGACGCCACCGTCACGCTGGCGCGGCGCTTTGGGAAGCGTCCGCTTCTTGCGATCACGATATACAAGGATGGAATAGAGGTGGTGCCGGTCTCCTTCGCCGGCGGCTCACCCAAGTTCGGCAAGCCGGAATTCAACCTCACGGGTGGCGAGGACGTCGACGCAAACTTTCTGCGGACCGTGGCTGAGCGTTACAAGACCAGCGAATGCGTGCTGAACCTGACCACGGGGTACACGGCAGTCCTGTCCTCTCGGGCCTCCAGGCCGGAGAACGACGAAGAGGCGATCCTGCTCATGCGGGACAATCCCGAACGAATCCTCGGAGAGCCTCCGACCCAGGGCTGCCGGCACTCGCTGGCCTTCCACCCGACGCATAATTTCGCGGTGGTCTTTGCCCACCGGGAAAGCGAAATCAATATGGCTGCCGCGCTGGCAGCCAAGGCCGAGCTTGGCGTCGCAAGGCTGCAGTGCAGCGTTTCCAGCCTTCTGATCTACATTCTGGGAAATTACTGGTCGGAGGTGGGACAGGAGGCCGAGCTTCTTTTCGCGGACCGGGGATCCCTATTCTATATGCCTGTCGCCGATGGGTCCCTGGGCAGGCCGCTTTTCGACGTCGGGCTAAAGGAGGCGGCGCTCAACCAAGCCATCGAGGAAAGGGTTTGGAAACTCAAATCCGGCGGCCGGGTGATCCTCGTCAATTCGAGCGGAATAGACATCGAGGCAATGATCCGGGAACGCGGGGCCGATATCACCGTAGTGGCTCCCATGAAGGACGAGGCGCAACCGGCGCTCCTGGCCAGCTGCAGCGACAAGCCTCGCCTCGCCTACGACCTCTTTCCGACCGAACGGCTCGTGAGGCCGTTCGCGCCGAGAAGCCTGCGGGTCGTGCCCTTCATATTTTGGGCCACGGTCGCGGTATCCGTTGCGATCATCGGGATAAATACGTTTCGGCAGGCCCAGGCACTCCGGATGGCCGGCAGCTATGTAAAGCAATCCGATCTGCTGGACCAGATGAAGAAGCACAGCGACGACGTGATCCACGACGCGCAAGCCCGGTCGGACAATGCCTCGTCAATCTGCAACTGGCTGCTCATCAGCCCGATGACTCAATCGCTGCTGATCGATCTCACCAAGGAAATCGCAGGGGCGACCGAGCAGGCCCAAAGAGAGGGCAAACCCGTGGCCCGCGTCGAAAGCCTGTCGCTCACCCGCCAGGAGGGACAGCCGCAGATGCGCCTGGTTATCGTCGTCCTTGGCGAACCCTCCGCGGCCAATCGCATTTTTCAGCGTATCTCCGCCCTTTTCGGGCGCATGGGGTATAGCACCGTGGATCTCAAAGAAACGCTCGTTCCCCAAGGTTTCCGCTACGAGCACCTCATCAACATCCCCAAGCCCGGCGAGTCATGAAAAATTACTCCCTGCCTTCCATTCTGATTCTGATGTTGAGCGCGCTTTTCATGCTCGTCATGGTCCAAAGCTTCGGCCGGGCGAGCCGCGCCAACAGGACTCTCGCCGATGCGCAGGACAAGGCGGTCTTTGCGCGCCAGCAATTGGAATCCGTGCAGCGGGCGGCCGCCTATGCAAAGCAAAACAGCATTCAGGCCGACAAGTTTCTCGAATCATGGTCGGCCGAGATGCAGGCCGAGGCAAATGTCGAACAGGTATTCGGACGTTTGGATACGCTGGCGGTCAACAATCTCCTCTCCCCTTCCGGCAAAAATTTCACGCTGAATAAGAACTACCTTTTCGAAGGCCGCCACACCTCGGTGCAAAACGTGAATATCACGGTAGCGGGCGACTTCCCCCGCACCCTGAATTGGCTGGGAGCCGTGGAGAACGCGTTCCCGCTGGCTCGAGTCGAGCAGATTTCCTTCACGACCAACACAAGCTCCCTTTCGCTTGCCGTGCAGTTCGTGTTTCCGCGCAAATTCAATTCCGAATGAACTCACGACGATCATTCTTCGGTTTTATTGCTTTTCTCATCCTGGCCGCACTCGCGTTCGGGGCCGCGCCTTCGGCCGGCCCGGCAACCGCGGGGCCGGAAATCGGGAATGCGGCATTGGCCAAATTGATCCCCCTGATCACGCCCGACTACAAGAAAAACCAGGAGCTTCCCGACTCATTCTTCAATCCCTTCAAGGTCGAAGCGACGTTGGAACTGTCCGACCAAAAGAAGGCCGCAACGGTGACGGAACAAAGCGTCGCCGATGCCATCGGCCGCAAGGGCGTGTCGGGGGTCATATTCGCGCCGCAGCCCGACATGAACGAGGTGATCATCGGCGATCAGGTCTTCCGCGTCGGGGACGAGCTTGACTTCCCGGATGGAGACGCGGGCGCGATGGGCCCGCTCCTGGCCGGCGCCAACGTATTTCTGCGCGAAGTGGACGGGAAAAGCCTTGTGTTGGAATTCACCGCAGAGGGCGGAACCCCGCACCGGTCCACCTTTTCCCTGGGAACCTTTTTACGGCCATAGGGCCCGATCGCCATCGTGGAGACCCTTGAGATCTCTGAGGAGCGGACGGCCAAGAAAACCGCCGCTCAGATCCTCGCCGATTCGCCGCTTGAGGACGGCCGGATCGATTTTGAGCGGCTTTTCGACACCTACGGCATCACTCCCCTTCCCCTCGGGATGCGGCGGGTGCCGCAGGATCTGCTCCGAGCTTACCAAAATTGGAGCGACATGCTGTCGGCGTGGCCGGACCTGGACCAAGAACCCTGGCTGCCTGTCGGATCGGTGGGGCCCGTGTTGATCCTGGGCCACTACCTTCCCCCAAACAAGCAGGCCGCTCTCCTCCCGCCATGGATGTCGGGCAGGGCGCTCGTCCAAGAGGACGTCTACAGGAAGATAGCCGCGGAACTGCGGGAAAGCCACGTCAATAACGTGCGCCACAGCTATGAGGCGCCCCTTCACAAGAAACTGCCGGAAACGGCTCCGAGCTTTGCCGACGACCGGGCCGCGCTCCAATTCGTCCTCGATCATTTCATCCTTGAACCCGCGGCAAAGGCGGTCGCCCGCGCTGGGGTCGAACGGGGCACCCCGTGCTCGGAGCTTCCTTTGGGAATGCGGGAGACGATCATGTTCCTGAGACAGCGAAGCGCCGTCGTCGACGTGCGCTTTCTCGACGTTCCGAAGGAGCTCAAGGGCCTTTCGAGGCGCACCACGCGGGACTACCATGGCTTCTGTTTCAAGCGCACACCCGGCGCATTTTTCGTGGCCTTCCACGAGGTTCCGCCCCACCCCGCCTGCGACGAATTCACCGCGATGTTTCGCGCGGAAATTGAGGACGAGGACCGCCTGCCGATTCATTTTGCGCTGACCGAGCTCGACCAGTTGAAGCAGGCGCGGCAGCAGTCGCGCGACGCCGAAGTGCGCGTCACCGCCCCCGCGCTCGAAGTCTCGAACTCGTTCGTCCACTCGGTGGAGCTCAAGCTCAGCGCCGAGGCCGTGCGGCGGATCGATCCGGACCGCCTGGGAACGACAGATGAGCAGCTTGTCCATTGGGCGCTCGGCCAGGCGATCATGGCCAATGCCCAGGACCTGCACGTGATGTTCGAGCGCAGCTCCGGACTATTCCGCATAAGCAAGGACGGCGTTCTGCAAACCCTGTACAGCTTCGGCGAGCAGCGCTGGGGCAGCGTAGTCGGAATCCTGCGGGACCTGAGCAAGATATCCGGCCCGTTTTTCCAGGCGGTAAGCTCCCGGTTCAGCCTCCTCTACGACGGGTCGCCGGTCGACTTCCGCGTCGAAGCGACGCCGTTCCGCGACTTTGAGCGCCCTCAGAACATGAGCCTGCGGCTCCGCCGGATGGACGGCCGCATCCGCACCCTGGGAGACCTTCAGATGGAAGAGAACGACCTGAAGCAGATGCGGCGGCTGATTTCCCGCCCGGACGGAATGTTTCTGTTCACCGGCCCGACCTGCCACGGAAAATCCACCACGATTTACGCCGCCCTGAACGAGCTGAACAGGCCCGAGATCAAGATCATGACGGCCGAGGATCCGATCGAGCAGGTGATCGAGGGAGCGCACCAGGCGCAGGTGGACAACGTAAAGGGACTGACTTTCGCTTCGCTCCTGCGCTCTTTCCTCCGATCGGCCCCGAACATCATCCTGGTCGGTGAAATCCGCGATGCGGAGACCGCCGAGATGGCGATCGGCGCGGCGCACACAGGCCACCTCGTGTTCAGCACGCTTCACGTGCGCAGCGCCGCCGCGGTTCCCACCCGGCTGGCGGACCTGAAGATTCCGGCGGGTATGGTGGCTGACACGCTGATCGCCGCCCAGTCGCAGCGTTTGATCCGAGTCCTCTGCCCGATGTGCAAGGCCGCCGCCGCGATGAGCGCGGCCGACGCCAAGCTTTTCACGGATGTCGGCCTGGAACCGCCGAAAACCCTCTACGCGGCCGGAAACGATCGCCGCTGCGCGCGATGCCAGGGGCGCGGGTACAACGGCCTGACGGCGGTGATGGAGCTCCTGGAGCCGGACGGCGAGGTCTTCGACTTGATCCGGCAGGAAGCAGGCATGCGCGCCCTCCAATCCGCGGCCGAAAAAAAGGGATTCAGGCCCCTGAGCGTTCAGGCGCTGCACCGGGTGGCGGAAGGCCAGACCTCGCTTGAGGAGGCCAAACGCAAGGTCATTTTCACCCTCTGAAACAGCAACGCTAAATTCCCATGGCCGCCACAACACAACCCTGGATCTTTCGGGTATTCATCATCCGTCATCGCGGGCGCAAGCGGGAGATTGAAATATACTCCGCGGCGTCCGTTGTCGCGGCCAGATTCGCGACCGGCAAGGCCGACGACGAGGAGCTGTCGGAGAAGCGGATCGGCGAATTCGACCAGAAGTTCCGGACATTCACGGCGCGCAAGACGGCCAAGATAAGCGAACTCGAGAAATTCTACCACGGGATGGCCGAGGCGATGCACCTGGGCGCCGACTTCCGATCCGCCCTGGACCTCGTCGCTCCGAGCGCGGAGACGGCCTATTTCCGCGGCGTGATCGCTTCGCTCTACGAAAAGAAGGCTTCGGCGGCGAGCATAGCCGCATTGATGAGGAATTTCCCCGGCGCTTTCAGCAACGTGGCGGTGGCGATGGTCGAGCAGGGCGAGACTTCCGGCCGTCTCGAAGCGGTGTTCGACAAGCTGGCGGTGATGACCAAGAACCGGATGGTAATCACGGGCGAAATCAAGTCCGGATTGTACTACCCGGCGTTCATCGGATGCCTGCTCCTCGTCGCAATGATCGTCGTAAATTTTTACGTGCTCCCGATGATCACGAAAAATTTCAAGCTGTTTCACACCGCTCTGCCGCCGGCCACGCAAGCCATGTTCGATTTGCTCACCTTTATATCCAACCACCCCCAAATTGCATTCATACCTCCGGTTCTGATCGTCGTCGCCTTCTTGCGCCGGCGCTGGATTTTTAAGCAGGATTTCTCCCAAAAGGTGGTGGTCCGCCTGCCCGTCCTCGGCATCCTGTTCCAAAAGGAGATCCTGTCGCGCAGCCTGCGCACACTGTCCATGCTTTATCAGACAGGCGTCTACCAGCGGGACGCATTTGCGATCACGGCGAACGTGGCAGATCACGTCGAATACTCCGCGTATTTCAGGGCGATCAGCGAACACCTATCGAAGTCGGCGAACCTGTATCAGGCATTCCTGCGCGAACGCCACCGCATCGGGCGCCTGGGCAGATCCGTCGCCGACCAGATGAAGGTCGCCTCCTCTTCGGCGGATCCATCGATTATTTTGACCCGAATCGCCTCCCTCTTCGAAGAGGAAGCCCTCCGGGACGCGAAAAACATGCCAAAGCTCATCGAGCCGATCTTGATTCTGATAATCCTGGGCTTTGTAAGCTTCCTAGCGGCCGCAATCTACCTGCCCAATCTTTACCTCATGTCGCATGTGGCTCAACACCCGGGTCTTATGGGTGGCGGTCCGCCGATGCATTGAGGGCGCGGCGAGGCCCCTAAATGACGCGGGGCATGCTAAAATTGGGATACCATGACAATATCCCTTTGCATCAAGCGCCTGGTTGTTTCCCTGCTGAGCGTCGGGTTGCTGTGCGGAAGAGCAGCCTACGCCGGCGGCTCAAACACACCCTCGTTTACGTCCGGCAATTCGAACCAAGTTCTCCTTACCGGGACGTTCTACTCCTACCAAGTTAACACGACTCCGACCGCGATATTCTCCGCGACTGGTTTGCCCCCCGGACTGACCATGTCGAGCGTGGGCGTAATCTGCGGAACGCCGACGACGGCCGGCAGCTTCACCGCGACACTCACCGCGGACAACGACAACGTGTCCATCAACACCGTTGGCGTTAACAACAACTGCGAGACAGCCTACATTTCGAGCAGCACTCCGACCGGCGTCGTCTGCAACGACACCGATGTCTACGCGGGCATCATCGATCTGCAAGTGAACGGGACGGCCGCGATCGGATTCTGCATCGATCCATGGCATGACGGAAGCGGAACGCTGACGTACAACTGGGAATCGCTGCCCGAGGGTCCGAAAGTCGCTGACGGGATGGGCGCAACGACTGCCCTGGAAATCGAACAGCTTTGGGATTATTACTACTCGTCCTCGATGAGCGCCAATACAGCCGCGGGGCTTCAAATAGCCATGTGGGAGCTGGTCGACGCATCGATCTCAGCCCAAACCGCGGGCTATTCCTTCGCATTGGACAGCTCGAACAATTTCGGCGCGAGTTCCATGATCTCATTCGTCGAGAGCAATCCCACCCTTCCGGCGGCCAACCTCGACGCCGTAACGACCACCAACGGCCAGGACTACGTGATGCTCTCTTCGTCGCTTCCGTCGTTTCCGGCCGCCACGGCAACCCAAAGCCTGCCATTCACCGTTTACGCCAAGCCCGTTGTGACAAATGGCGCCGCCACGGTTCCAGTCGGCCAACCCTATTCATATGATATCGTCGCCACCAACAGCCCGACCTCCTATTCGGCCACGAGCCTTCCGACCGGCCTGTCGGTCAGCACCTCGACCGGTGTGATTTCGGGAACGCCGACCAAATTGGGCACGTATACAATTTCGTTGGGGGCCTCGAATCCCGGCGCAACCGGCACCGGCACGCTGACGCTCCAGGTCGTCACCGCGTACACGTTGACGATTGCCGGATCTCCAAGCGCAGGCGGCACCGCCACAGGCGCCGGCGTCTATCCGGCGGGAGCGGTCATACCGATATCAGAGACGGCGAACTCCGGTTATCGCACGAACGGTTGGGGTGGGACCAATGTCAGCAACGTCACATCCCCGTCGGCCGCATCGACGACGATTACAATGAACGGGAACAAGAGTATAACCGCCGACTATGTCCAGCAGGCCACACTGACCATCAATTCGGAGACAGGCGGCACCACGACCGGCGCGGGCACCTACGATGTCGGCACCACGGTCCCGATAACCGAAACGGCGAGTTCCGGCTACCACGCCACCGGCTGGTCGGGCTCCAGCAGCATCGCTTCGCCCTCCAGCACCTCCACTACTATAGTGCTCAGCGCAAACACGACGATCTCCCCCTCCTTCGTCCAGCAGGTCACCTTGGCAATCAATTCGGAGACTGGCGGCACCGCCACGGGAGCCGGCACCTACAATATCGGAACTACGGTCCCGATCACCGAGACGGCAAGCTCTGGCTACCGCGCCAACGGCTGGTCCGGTTCGACCAGCATCGTTTCTCCTTCGAGCACCTCCACATCTATAGTGCTCAACGCCAGCGCGACCATCACTCCGGCTTTCGTCAAACAGGTCACCCTGGCCATCAATTCGGAGACCGGCGGCACGACCTCCGGCGCGGGCACCTACGATGTCGGAACTACGGTCCCAATCACCGAGACGGCGAATTCCGGCTACCGCGCCAACGGCTGGTCCGGTTCGACCAGCATCGTTTCGCCTTC
>Ga0182024_10002278_pt1 | contig 48042 bp, 40 predicted proteins | sample P32metaG_FD_120480 | JGI IMG/M metagenome (GOLD analysis project Ga0182024, IMG submission 120480) | Permafrost microbial communities from Stordalen Mire, Sweden - P3-2 metaG (Illumina Assembly) | ecosystem: Environmental > Terrestrial > Soil > Wetlands > Permafrost | place: Sweden: Stordalen... | reverse complement strand
TCCCACCGCCTCGACGACGATTTCCCCTCTCTCTCCAAAAACAAAGGCGAAGAGGGTAGCATGACACAAAGCGGACATTTCGTCTGCTATCAAAAGCGGACAGATTCAAAAGCTACCGACAGGAAGCCTCAAACCGAAATGAGCTCCTCCCAACCAAGCGAGTGACCCAGCGCCCGCTTTGTATCCTTGCGCCGCGCCGAGCCGAGCTGCCCGATTCGCTTGACCAGCGCGGAGCGGGGTACGGTCCGAATGTTATCGCAATTCGCCACGCAGGGTTTTGCCAGGCCCTCCGCCTTTCCGAGAGGAATCTCCTCGGCGATGTGGCGGATGGTGGTCGTTATCTCAATCGCCGTGAACTTGTTCAAATATTCGTAAGCGGCGTCCCGGCTTAACAGTAGAACCGGACGACGGCCGGCTGGGGCAGTGTTGCCCACCAAACCTCATACTGTTTCAAGGCTTGTATTCCTCGCAATTCGACCAATCGTCGGCCTCAGACTCAGAATCTGGCTGGAGCTCATAGGCGAGCCGTGTCCGAGCTTCCTCCTCCTCACGGATCGCCCTCGTGATGGCGCCGCGAATGAACTCAGCCCGTGCGCCTTTTTTGGCGACTCGATTCAACGCGCGCTGCGTCGTTTCGTCGAGCCGAATCAGCATCGATGGCATACATTTAGCATATCATCGAAAGATATCACTTCAAGAATCGCACGACACCCCACTTCTCCGGCACGTGCATGTTGACGACTCCCTGCGGCGACCACACCCAGTTGTCTTCCTTCAGACCGGGGAGTTTTTCATATTTGCCATCGACCACGCGGATCTGCCACTCGACTCGTGAAAAATTGATCCGCCACTCGTCGCCGGGATTTGGACGCCCTTTGCCGCTTCTTTCGACAAACGCCGACCAGGGTAAGGCCAGCTCAACCGACCAGCCTTTGTCGCGATCGCGCGGGTCGTTCAAGGTCCCGTCGATCGCGACACCAGATTTGTACCCGGGCATCTCCCAACTGTTGTCGGCTTTGCCGCCTTTGTTGTAAGGCTTCGCCAGAAATAAATCCCAGCCGGTATTGAGCGCGTTGATCTCGAATTCAAAATACTTCAAGCCGTCGCCGGTGGGATTGAGGAACACTTCAAAATCGTTGTCGCGAAAAATTACGGAATCGTGCGCAGTGAGCGTGGCCCAGACGTCGGGCTCCTCCAGTTCGGCGGCGATATAGAGGTAGTCGTCGTCCCACAGCATTTTGGCGCGGGTGCGGAAGCGTGGCTTGGGATGATCTTCACCTTGAATATCGACGAATGCATCGGTCCAGGCGGCTTTGGACCAGGCGGCGTCGTCCAGATGGCCGTCGATTTTCACAGCGGAAGTCGCGCGATGACAGTCGTATTCCTTCGGCTGCGCGAACAGCGAGACACAGGAGACGAGCCAGAGGAGCTTCACCGAGTCAGTATACAATCCAAATTATGCGATTTTTTGGGCTCGTGGTTCTCGTGGGGTTTTCCGGCGTCTTGATCGGCCAGGAACCGTCTCCATTTCAGCCGGTCGGAAGCGTGAGCCAGCTGATGATCGATATCATCTACCCGGCGTCGGACGCGCTGTTCTACATCGAACGCAATCCGCCGAAGACCGACCACGATTGGAACGTGATTCGCGGCACCGCGCTGACGCTCGCCGAATCCGGAAACCTGCTATTGATGGGCAATCGCGCCCGGGATAAGGACCGGTGGGTGAAAGACACCAAGCTCATGATCGACGCGGGAACGGCCGCGTTTAAGGCCGCACAAAAAGAAGACATGCAGGCGATTCTCGATTTGAACGAGCAATTGAGCACGTCCTGTACTTCCTGCCACAGGCACTATCGCCCGAACTACGGAAAATAGACGGCATGCGGCTCATCGGGTTAGCTGTTGTGCTGGTTTGCAAAGGGTGGGCACAAACCGACGCCCGATTGGCGGCGCTGCATCAGACCTTGCAGTCATTGCATGCTCAGGCCGGCGCGTCTGCTGTGAACCCAGGCGGGGGACCGAAACTCACACTCGCAAAACATCAGCTGCGAGATTGGATCGAATCTCAGCTCGGCCCCGTTAAAAACGAGGGTGACGAGACAAAGGTTGCTGAAAGAATCAACAAGGCATTGGAGAGAGTCAGCGTCGCGGCTTCGAAGGATGGTCAGAATTTACTCGGTTCCCTTGGCGACGTTGGTATCAGGTGGGAATCGGGCCTCCTCGTCGTGATCACGGGGGTGGGAATCGTCTGCCAACTGGACGAGTCCGTGTACGGCTATAAAAGAATAGAAGGCACGTGGCAACGTGTACTGGAATCAGAACAGAATGATTACCAAGCCTACACCCCACAGCACATCGGCGCGGTGCACGTGTGGCAATCTTACGAAGGCGGCAGACAAACTGGACCAGCCTACATAATGACTCTCGGAAACGAATGGGGCTGCGCCTCGGCGTGGCACCGAGTCTATTACCGGATCTGGCGAGTGGACGCATCCGGCTCAAAGAGCCTGGTTGATGAATCCGGGGACGGCTATCTGCGCGGACAGAGCTACATAGTGGGGAGCATTGTAAACTCGCCGATGCACTTCAGCGGGCCGGTGGATGCCATCATTGAATTCACACAGGGCAGCGTTGATGGAGGCGTCCACAATCGTGAGGCCGTCCGCCATTTCCTTATCGACGGAGATCGAGTTCGCCGCGTCGCCCCAGTTGCGCTGAGCCCGAGGGACTTCGTGGACGAGTGGATGACTCACCCGTGGAGCGAGAGCCAGGGGTGGTCTTTGCCGCCGGATCTCTCCAAGTGGCATCTAAAACTGCACGCCGACTTTGTGGGAGGCGCGTTTCTCGGGGATACAATGCACTGTCAGACGCCGGACCTTTGGCAAGTCGGATTCGAGCCTCATGACGCCAAGAGGAATTTCAAGGCCGAGCCAAATGTCTATTTCCTGATTCGTTGGACGCCGCCTTATAGCTTTGCGCTAGCGGACATCAGCGACAATCCATGGCCTTTATGTACGCAGGTGGATCGGGAAGCGGATACATGGCGGACGCTGTTTTCTACTCAAAATTGGCGCTGCTAGCTCACAAAACTGAAGCGCCCGAACGCCGGCCATTAAGTTCTCGGACCAGATAACTTGCGCCGCTCCCTGCGCCCACGCGACACTGAGGAATGAACGTTCCCATCTACCAGGTGGATGCCTTCTCCAGCAAGCTGTTTGGAGGCAATCCCGCCGCTATTTGCCCTCTCGACGACTGGCTTCCCGACGCGACCATGCAGGCTATCGCCGCGGAAAATAATCTTGCGGAGACTGCGTTTTATATTCCGAAGAACGGGAAATATCATCTGCGCTGGTTTACTCCCGGCGTCGAGGTCGACCTGTGCGGGCACGCCACGCTTGCCACCGCGCACGTCATGATGGACATCCGGCGCGAAGTCTCCGGGCGCGTGGCGTTTGAATCGCGGAGCGGCGAACTGGTGGTCACCGAGGACGGGGATTTATATGCGCTCGACTTCCCCGCCCGGCCGCCGGTCGAACGCGAAATCGACCCGAAGCTGTTTGATGCGCTGGGAGCGACTCCGAAGCTGGCGCTGGCGGCGCGCGATCTTTTTTGCGTGTTCGAAACCGAGGCCGAGGTGTTGGCGTTGAGGCCGAATATGGAAAGGCTGGCCGCGGTCGACACGTTTGGGACGATCTGCACCGCACCGGGTTCCAATTGCGATTTTGTGTCGCGCTTCTTTGCACCTGGGCAGGGGGTTCCTGAGGACCCGGTGACGGGGTCGTCGCATTGTACGTTGATTCCTTATTGGGCGGCGCGCCTCGGCAAGAAGAAGCTGTTCGCACGGCAGCTTTCGCCGCGCGGAGGCGAGATCTGGTGCGAAGATCGCGGCGAGCGCGTCTCGATCGCCGGCAAAGCGGTGACCTATCTTGAAGGCACGATCGTTGTAAGCTGAGTGCTTCATGGTTCGTGTCTCGTTGTTTGTCACCTGCGTCATCGATCAGGTCTTTCCGAAAGTTGGGATGGCGATGGCGGATGTTCTGGAACGCGCCGGCTGCGAAGTTGAATTTCGCGAGGCGCAGACGTGCTGCGGGCAGCCTGCGTTCAACAGCGGCTATCGCGACGAGGCGCGCTCGGTTGCCGAGCATTTTTTGAAAACGTTCGAGGGAGCGGAACATATTGTGGTGCCGTCCGGCTCCTGCTGTTCAATGATCGGCCACCATTTTGCCGAACTGCTTCCGGGCGATAAGCGGGTGCACGATCTGGAGCCTCGCGTGTGGGAATTTTCCCAATTTCTGGTGGACGTTTTAAAGGTCGAGGATGTGGGCGCGACCTATGACGGCGCGGTTACGTATCACGACAGCTGCCACGCGCTGCGCGAACTGAAGATTAAGGACGGGCCGCGCAGGCTGCTTGGAAATGTCCGCGGGCTGCGGCTGGTGGAAATGGAGCCGGCCGAGGAATGCTGCGGCTTCGGCGGCACGTTCGCGGTTAAATTTCCCGAGATTTCCGGAGGGATGGTGCGGACCAAGATCGACGCCATCGAGAGCACGGGCGCGGATACGGTCGTTTCCATCGATTCCAGTTGTCTGATGCAGATTCAAGGGGCGTTGTCACGAGCGGGTTCGAAGATTCGCACAATGCATCTGGCCGAGGTGCTTGCAGCCAAATGAAAACGCCTGACGTCAACGTTGCTCTCGACGATAAAAAGCTGCAGTTCGCCATTTACTCCGCTACGGCGCGTCTCGGGGAGAGACGGCGCGAAAATCTGACGCCGGATTTTGAGGATCTGCGCCAGCACGCGCACGACATCAAGAAGCACACTCTCAATCATCTGGACTATTACCTGGAGATGCTCGAGCGCAATGTTGAAGCTTGCGGCGGGAAGGTGATTTGGGCCCGGGACGGCGCGGAAGCGTGCGCGTTTATTCAGAAGCTGGCGAAGGATCGCGGGGTGAAGGTCATCGTCAAATCGAAATCGATGACAACCGAGGAGATTCATCTCAACGAGCATCTGGAAGAGGACGGCGTGGAAGCGGTTGAGACCGACCTCGGCGAATATATCCTGCAGTTGAGCGGGGAGAAACCGTTCCACATTATCGCACCGGCGCTTCATAAGACGATTGGAGACGTTTCCGAGATTTTTGAAAAACATCTGCATTCGAAAGTGGAGACGACGCCGGAGGCTCTGACCAAGATCGCACGCATCGCTCTGCGCGAGAAATTTCTCGAAGCCGGCATGGGTATCAGCGGCGCGAATTTCCTGGTGGCCGATTCGGGCGCAATTGTGCTGGTCGAGAACGAAGGAAACGCGCGCCTCGCGAGCTCGGCTCCGAAGATTCACGTGGCAGTTTCGGGGATCGAAAAACTGATCCCGAGGGCGCAGGATCTGGCGGTGTTCTTAAAACTGCTGGGGCGCAGCGCGACGGGGCAGCCGTTGAGCGTTTATACGTCGTTTCTTGCCGGCCCGAAACGCGCAGGCGAGCCGGATGGGCCGGAGGAGTTTTATCTGGTGTTGCTTGACAATGGGCGTACCAAGTTGCTGGCGGATGAGTCAAAGCGGCAGTCGTTATATTGCATCCGCTGCGGGGCTTGTTTGAATCATTGTCCGGTATATCGAAAAATCGGCGGATATAACTACCCGTGGGTATATTCGGGGCCGATCGGGAAGATTCTAACGCCGCAGTTTATGGGAATCGAGCACGATCCGTGGCTTCCTTTTGCGTCCAGCTTGTGCGGCGCGTGCGGCGAAGTGTGCCCGGTGAAGATCGAAATCCCCCGAATATTACTTGAATTAAGAGCGGATAAAGTCAAAGCGGGCGGCGATCGAACCGAAAAACTGGCATTTCAGATGTTCGCGTGGATCATGAGGCATCCGAAAATCTACGCGCGGCTGGCTTCGATAGCGCTGTCGGCTCCGATGCCCAAGGAGGACTCGTTTTTTGCCATCGGGCCGCTGAAGAACTGGTTGAGCCAGCGCGATTTACCGGTTCCACCGGCGAAGAGTTTTCGCGAAATGTGGAAGGAACGGCCGAAGTGAGTATTTGTGGCGTACGCCCATGGCGTGCCGCGTCGACACTTTGTCGATGCTTGGGCCCAAGCGTCGAGAGAGTCTCGACGCGGCACGCCGCGGGCGTGCGCCACATGCCGGAAAGAGGGCCGAAGTGACGTCGCGCGACCAGATTCTGGGCGCGGCGCGCGCGGCGTTGCATAGGCGAGAGGGCGATCCGGTGCCGCTGCCTCCGCCGGTCCTGCTGACAGAAGGGCCCACGCAGGGGTTGGTGGAGCAATTCAAGAAAGCGCTGGAAGCGCTGGCGGGCAAGGTGGTCGTGGTGAAGACGCGCGAAGAGGCTGACGCTGCGGTCGATAAAGCGTTGAACGGAAGGACGTTTCTGCGCTCGACCGACCCTTATTCGAGAGCAGGCATCGCGGCCGCCGAGGTGGGAATCACGTCGGCGGATTACGCGCTGGCCGATACCGGGTCTCTGGTGTTCTTTTCGGAATCCGGGGAATCGCGATTGTTATCGTTGTTGCCGCCCTGCCATATTGCCGTCATTGACAGTTCAAAAATCGCCCCTAGCCTGGATGACGTATTCCGGTTACGGCCGTTGCCGGGAGCGGAGTCGAGCGCGATGGTGGTGATTACCGGGCCCAGCAGGACGGCCGATATCGAGATGCGGCTGGTGCGCGGAGTGCACGGTCCGGGAGAAATCCACGTCATCGTCATACTAGATGTAACGTCTTCTGATTAAAAGGCATCACACAAGTTATGAGACTACCTTTGGCCATGGTTGCGTTGGCATTTTCGGGAGTGGTATTTGCCCAGTCCGGCGAGTTTTGGTTTAGCGCCGGAGAATCGATCCTCGAGAATAAGAACATCGGCACTACGCAGGTGATTGGAGGGTCGCCCAGCGATTACTCGTTAGGCGATGGATTCCGGTTTGGATTCCGATTCGACCTGGACACGCGCGAGCACCTGGGCTATGAGATGAGTTATTTCTACAGCCGGTCGTCCCTGATGAGTAACATCGCGGGCGCGACCGGCTCGACCGGATTCGGGATTCACACGGTATCGGGCGACGTGTTGTATCACTTTATTAAGCGCGACGAGCGGGTACGGCCGTTTGTGATGGGCGGGCTGGGATTCAGCAATTTCGTGCCGCCGGGGTCGTCGGCGGCGTCGGGCGGCGGATCGAATGAGTTCCAGGTAAATTATGGAGCGGGCGTGAAAGTAAAGGTCGGCTCGAAATGGGGCAAGGACTGGGGCATCCGGGCCGACGTCCGGCAGTTCCAGTATTTTTCCAAGCCGTTTGGATTGTTTATGTCGAACGGGAAACTGCAACAGACCGAGGCTACGGTGGGGTTTGGACTGCTGTTTTAAGCTCCGCTCCCTGTGGTCGCGGCTCGGTAGAGCGTCCGATGGGTGCATAATAATCTGTACAGCATGAATCTGCGGTTTGGCGTTTTTGTTCTCGCCGCTATTTCCTTGCGCCCGGCGATGGGGTTGGACCCAAGCCGCACGCTGACTCAATACGCCCATCGCATCTGGCAGACCCAGCAGGGGCTGCCGCAGGGCACCATTTACTCGATTGTGCAAACCCATGACGGATACCTGTGGCTGGGTTCGCAGACGGGGCTGATCCGGTTCGACGGCGTTCGCTTCGAAATGCTCGAAAACACGCGCCGTGGGGCGCCGTCCAATGTCTGGATTCGCAGCGCGATGGAGGACTCGCATCACGCGCTGTGGATCGCGACGGCTGAATCGGGCCTTTTCCGGCTGGAGGGCGATCGCGTCGAGCACTACATTTCGTCCGGGAACGTGCAGTGCGTGGCCGAGGCGAAGAACGGGGACGTGTGGGCTTGCACGACGAACGGCGTGGCGCGGATTCATGATGGCCAGGTTTCGACCTTCCTACCGAATCAAAACATCCGTGCCGCCTGCGAGGCGAGCGATGGCACGGTTTGGGTGGCCGGCAACGGCGCCGATCTGAATTCCTGGGATGGGGCGAAATTCACGTCGCACCACGTGCAAAAGCTGCCCGCCGGCGCCGAGATCCGCGCGCTCGAATGTTCCAGAGACAAGGTGTGGGCCGGCACCACAGTCGGGCTCCTGGAGATTTCCAAGAACGGCGAACGCCTGTTGACATCGCGAGACGGGCTGGCCGACAGCCGTGTGTTGTGCCTGGCGGAAAGCAAGGACGGGAGCCTGTGGATCGGTACGCGCAACGGGTTCAGCCGGCTGCGCAACGGCGAGATCGAAAGTTACCGGCCGCAGGAAGGCCTTTCGCAAAGCACGGTTTATTCCATGTTCGAAGACATGGAGGGAAGCCTGTGGGTGGGCACGAAAAACGGCCTGAATCAATTCCTCAGCGGGCGGGCGCTGCCGTACACGGCGAATGAAGGGCTGCCGAGCAACGATACGGGTCCGCTGGCGCAGGATGCGCACGGCGATATATGGATCGGCACGCTGGGCGCGGGCCTGGCGCGCTTTGACGGGAAGCGGTTCTCGACCATGACCAGCAGGCAGGGTCTGGCATCGAACACGATCTACTCGCTGGCGGCGGATCCGGATGGCGCGTTGTGGGTGGGCACCACTTCGGGCGTCGGCCGGCTGCGGAACGGGAAGGTCGAAGCCAGCTATTCGACCGGCCAGGGGCTGCCTTCCGCCAACATCCGGGCGCTATTTATCACCCGCGGAGGGACGCTGTGGGCGGGAACGGAAAAGGGACCGGCAATGTTCGCGCATGGCGCGTTTACGGTTCCCAAAAACATGCCGGCCGAGCTGGGAGGCCCAATCGTGGCGATCAACGAAGACCAGAGCGGCGGCATCTACCTGGCCACGGAACTTGACGGTTTGTATGTTTACCAGAATGGCGCGGCGCAGGAAGTGCTACAGGCGGGAGCATCGATTCACGCAGTCGACGCGCTTTATTCAGACCCGGACGGCAGGTTGTGGATTGGAACGGAAGGCAGTGGACTAAGGCTGCTGGATCACGGGAAAATGAGCACGTTTCTGATTCGCGACGGGATGTTCGACAACGAGATTTACGGCATCACGCGCGACGACGCGGACAGGTTATGGATGGCGTGCAGCAAGGGGCTGTTTTCCGTGAGCCGGCAGGACCTGCTGAAGTTCGCCGCCGGGACGCTGAAGAGAATTACGAGCTCGCCGTACAGTCCGACCGATGCGCAGCGGACCATTGAGTGCCGGTCCGGTGTGCAGCCGGGATCGATTCGCACGCGGGACGGGAGGGTCTGGTTTTCGACCATTCGCGGATTGTACGTTTTCGATCCGAGCCACCTGACGCTGAACATTCCTCCACCTCCGGTGGTGATTGAGGAAACCACGGTGAACGGCGAGCCGGCGGAGCCGCAGGCGATGGCGACGCTTGCGCCGGGCTTGAAGAATCTGGAGTTCCGGTACACCGGCCTGACGTTCCTGCAACCGACGAGGCTGCGATTCCAGTACATGCTGGAGGGTTTCGACAAGAAATGGATTGCGGCGGGCAGCCGCAGAGAAGCCTTCTACACCAATCTGCCGCCCGGTCCGTACCGGTTCCGCGTGACGGCGTGCAACGGCGATGAAGTTTGCAACGAGGCTGGCGCCTCGGCCGCGTTTTCGTTGGCACCGCATTTCTATCAGCGGGCGTGGTTCTGGCCGTTGTGCGTGGTGGCTCTGGGCTTGGCCGGATGGATGATCTATCAACTGCGTATCCGGCAGATCCAGGGACGGCTGCGGCAACAGTTCAACCTGATCCTGACCGAGCGGAGCAGGATTGCCAGGGAGCTGCATGACACGCTCATTCAGGGTTTAAGCGGGATCACCATGGAGATGCAGGCGCTGGCCGGGAGGCTGCGGTCGCCCGAAGAGAAGGCGACGCTCGATGATATCGTGCGCGACGCTGGCACGTGCCTGCGTGAGACACGGCGGTCCGTCGCGGGGCTGCGCAGCGCTCAGGGCCCCGATTCGGGATTGGCGGCGGCCATCGCGCAGGCGGCCAGGCAGATCACCGAAGCCAAGGCCATCCGGGTGAAGTTAAAGCTGGACAAGGGGTCGAGCGAGTTGTCGCCTGAGGTGCAATATAATCTGCTGCGGATTGCTTCTGAAGCAATGAATAATTCGGTAAAGCATTCCGGCGCGAAGGTGATTGAAGTGGTGCTCGAATCGACTAAGGAGTCGCTGCGGCTCTCGGTGAAAGACGATGGCGCGGGATTTTCGCGCGAGAACGGTAACGTGAGGCCTGGGCATTACGGTCTTATCGGAATGAAGGAACGCGCGGCGCAGATCGGCGCGGAATTGAACCTGGCGAGCGAGCCGGGAAGAGGGACGACGGTTTCGGTGCTGTTGCCGACAAAAGTGCCGGCACTCAAGCAACCAGTGGGAGTACACACATCATGACGACACAATCCGAAAGTATTCTGAATGACATAGAATTCACGGGAACCATCCGCGTTTTGTGCGTGGACGATCATCCGCTGGTGCGCAAGGGAATCGCGTCGATTCTGGCGAACGAAGCGGACATGGAACTGGTGGGCGAGGCCAACAACGGGCGCGAGGCTGTCGAGTTGTTCAAAGAGTTCAAACCCGATGTCGTGCTGATGGACCTGCGCATGCCGGATCTGGATGGGACGTCGGCGACGCGCATAATCCGGCAGGAAGCGCCGGATGCGAAGATTATCGCGCTGACCAGCTATGACGGCGACCAGGACATTTATCGGGCGCTCGAAGCGGGCGTGCGTGGCTACATTCTGAAAGAGATGGTCCACACCGAGGTGGTGCGCGCCATTCGGACAGTGCATTCGGGCAAGCGCTTGATGCCGCAGGAAGTGGCGGAGCGGCTGAGCGAATATTTCCCGCAGGTGGCGCTGACACCGCGCGAAGTGGAAGTGCTCGGCTTGGTGGCGAAAGGCATGGCGAACAAAGAAATCGCCACGAAGCTGGGTACGGCCAGCGGCACGGTGAAGATGCACATTCAAAATATTCTCGCGAAACTCGGCGCGTCGGACAGGACGCATGCCGTGACCATCGCGATGGAGCGAGGGATTCTGCATCTGAACGCGTAAGGCGTTCGAGCCCCATGCGTCAGCTTGGGGCTATTTCCATGCTCAAACTAACCCCAAGCTGACGCATGGGGCTCGATCTATGCTTTTCGGCATAGAAAACTATTGCCCACGGGCAGTCGCTTCTCGACTCCGGAAAAGCGATAATTATTTTTACTCCCTGTATGACTCCTGAAACTGCGCAGCGGCCGGCGACGTTGCCTACGCCTCCTCCTTCGAAGAAGAAGAGCTATGGATGGGTTTGGGTAATTCTGCTCTGCCTGGCCGGCGGGGCGGCGTACTTTTATTACCCGAAATTCTTTCCTGGGACGGCCGAAGCGCAATCGCAAGGGCCAAAGGGCGGCAAGGACGACAAGAGCGGCGGGCGCGCTGTGCCGGTGATCGCGGCGGTGTCGCGGCAGGGCGACATGCCGGTCTACCTGAACGGCCTGGGGAGCGTGACGGCGTTCAACACGGTTACCGTGCGGTCGAGGGTCGACGGGGAGATCATCAAAATCGCCTTCACCGAGGGGCAATTGGTGAAGAAGGACGATCTGCTCGTCGAGATCGATCCGCGGCCATTCCAGGTGATGCTGGAAGCGGCCGAGGCGCAAAAGGCCAAGGATCAGGCGCTGCTGCAAAACGCGCTTCTGGATAGGGAACGTTACAACGTGCTGTACAAACAGGAAGCGATTCCGAAGCAGCAGTACGATACCCAACTTTCGACGGTGGCGCAATACGAAGCGCAGATTAAGAGCGATCAGTCGGCGATCGACAACGCGAAGCTGCAACTGGTGTACAGCAAGATCACGTCACCTTTGACGGGACGGATCGGGCTGAGGCTGGTCGACCAGGGCAACATCGTGCATGCGACCGATACCAACGGCCTGGTGGTGATCACGCAATTGCAGCCCATCGCGGTGATTTTCAACATCGCCGAGGACAGTCTTCCCGCCGTGCGCAAAAAGATGGAGAGTGGCACGCTGCGCATCGACGCGTACGATCGGGATCTCAAAAAGAAACTGGCGCAGGGGCACCTGCTGACGATCGACAACCAGATCGACCAGTCGACGGGAACGGTGCGGTTTAAGGGGCAGTTCGAGAACGAGGATAATTCGCTGTTCCCGAATCAGTTCGTGAATGCGCGGCTGCTGTTGGACATGAGGCACAATGCCGTGATCATTCCGACGGCCGCGATCCAGAGGAGCCCGCAATCGACATTTGTTTACGTCGTGAAGCCGGACAATACGGCTGAGGTTCGCACGGTGGTGAGCACGCTGACCGAAGGCGACGAGGCGGCGGTGGACAGTGGACTGGAGCCGGGCGAGAACGTGGTGATCGATGGCGTCGACAAATTGCAACAGGGAACCAAAGTTTTGATGCACGTTGCAGCCAAGGGGACTCGCGGTTAGAGAATGAGGCTTTTGAGATGAGCCCGTCCCGCCCGTTTATTCTGCGGCCGGTGGCAACTGCCTTACTGATGGCGGGATTGCTGTTAGTAGGCGCGGTGGCCTACAGGCAACTGCCGGTTTCGGCGTTGCCGCAGGTGGATTATCCGACCATTCAGGTGACGACGGCGTATCCGGGAGCAAGTCCGGATGTGATGGCGTCGTCGGTGACCGCTCCGCTCGAAAGGCAGTTCGGGCAGGTGCCGGGACTGAACCAGATGACGTCGACCAGTTCCTCTGGAAGCTCGGTGATCACGCTACAATTTGCGCTCGAGCTAAACATCGACGTGGCGGAGCAGCAGGTACAGGCGGCGATCAACGCGGCGTCGAGTTTTTTGCCTACGGACTTGCCCAATCCTCCGATTTACAGCAAGACGAATCCGGCGGATACGCCGATTCTGACGCTGGGGCTGACGTCGAAGACGATGGCTCTGTCGAAGGTGGAGGATTACGCCGATACGCGCCTCGCGCAGAAAATTGCGCAGTTGCCGGGCGTCGGCTTGGTGAGCATCTCGGGCGGCCAGAAGCCTGCGATACGGATCCAGGCGAATCCGATGGCGCTGTCGTCTTACAAATTGAACCTGGAAGATCTGCGGGCGGCGCTGGTGGCGGCCAATGTGAATCAGGCCAAGGGCAGTTTTGATGGGCCGAGGAACGCGTACACTATCGGGGCGAATGACCAGATTCTGACCAGCGCGGATTACAAAACGCTGGTGATCGCGTATCGCGACGGCGCGCCGGTGACTCTATCGGATGTGGCCGACGTCGTGGACGAGCCGGAGAACCTGAAACTCGCGGCGTGGATGAACGAGACGCCGGCGGTGATCGTCAACATTCAGCGGCAGCCAGGCGCCAACATTATCGACGTGGTCGATCGCGTGAAAAAACTGCTGCCGACCCTGCGGGCGTCGCTGCCGAGCGCGATTGAGACCACGATTCTGACCGACCGGACCATCACCATCCGGGCGTCGGTGGCCGATGTGCAGTTCGAGCTGATGCTGACCATCGCTCTTGTGGTGATGGTGATTTTCCTGTTTCTGCGCACCTTGGCCGCGACGGTGATTCCGAGCGTCGCGGTGCCGTTGTCCTTGGTAGGGACGTTCGGCGTAATGTACCTGCTGGGGTACAGTCTGAACAACCTGACCCTGATGGCGTTGACCATTTCGACCGGCTTCGTGGTGGACGACGCGATCGTGATGATCGAGAACATCGCGCGCTATATCGAAGAGGGCGAGCCGGCCATGCAGGCGGCGCTGAAGGGCGCGGAACAAATCGGATTCACGATTTTATCCTTGACCGTATCGCTGATCGCGGTGCTGATTCCGCTGCTGTTCATGGGCGACATCGTGGGGCGCCTGTTCCGCGAGTTCGCCATCACGCTGAGCGTGACGATTCTGCTTTCGGCCGCGGTGTCGTTGTCGCTGACGCCGATGATGTGCGCGCGGCTGCTAAAGCATAAACCGGAATCGGAACAGGGACGGTTTTATCGCGTCTCGGAGCATGTTTTCCAAAGCATCATCGCGTTTTACGGACGCACGCTGCAAGTGATTCTGCGGCACCAGTTCCTGACGCTTCTGGTGGCCGCCGGGACGCTGGCCGGCACGGTGATTTTGTTCCTGCTGATCCCCAAGGGGTTTTTCCCGGTGCAGGATACGGGCGTGATTCTGGGAGTGTCGGAAGCGGCGCAGACGGTTTCGTTTCCGGCCATGGCGCGGCGGCAGCAGGATCTCACCAAGATTATTTTGAAGGACCCTGCGGTAGAGAGTCTGTCGTCGTTCATCGGAGTGGACGGCACGAACACGACCATCAACAGCGGACGCATTCAAATCAACCTGAAACCGATCGAGGAGCGTCGCATTACGGCGAGCGACATCATCCGGCGGCTGCAACCGGAGCTGGCCCAGGTGGAGGGCATTACTCTCTACATGCAGCCGGTGCAGGATCTGACGGTGGAGGATCGTGTGAGCCGGACGCAGTATCAGTACAGCCTGGAAGATCCCGATGCCCGGGAACTAGCCACGTGGGTGCCGCGCTTTATCGCGAAAATGCAGACCCTGCCGATGTTGCGCGACGTGGCCAGCGATCAGCAGAACGGTGGACTCGAAGCCAAGCTGGTAATCGACCGGACCACTGCTTCGCGGTTCGGCATTAGTCCGGCGATGGTCGACAACACGCTGTACGACGCGTTCGGGCAGCGGCAAGTGTCGATCATGTTCACGCAGTTGAATCAGTACCGGGTCGTGCTCGAAATCAAACCGGATTTGCAGCAAAATCCTGAAGAGCTGAAAAATATCTACATCCGGACGTCGCAGGCAAGCGTCGCGCCGGCCAGTTCCAGCCAGACGGCTTCGGCACAGGTCAATTCGAGCGCCGGCGGATCGGCCACGACCAACGCGGCGGTGAACACGAGTGGTGGGCAGGTGCCTTTGAGCGCGTTCACGCATTTTGAACCGGGCACGACGCCCCTGGTGGTGAATCATCAGGGACAGTTTCCGGTGGTGACACTGTCATTCAACCTGGCGCCGGGAGCGTCCATCGGAAACGCGGTGGATGCCATCAATAAAGCGAAAGAGGAGCTGGATCTTCCGAGGGCTATTCAGGCGACCTTCCAGGGAACGGCGGCCGCGTTTCAGGCCTCGCTGGCCAATGAAACGGTTCTGATTTTCGCCGCGTTGGTGACGGTCTACATTGTGCTGGGCGTGCTGTATGAGAGCTATATCCATCCGCTGACGATTCTTTCGACGCTGCCTTCGGCTGGTGTAGGCGCGCTGCTGGCGCTGATGTTGTGCCACGAAGATTTCAGCGTCATCGCGCTGATCGGGATCATCCTATTAATTGGAATCGTCGAGAAGAACGCGATCATGATGATCGATTTCGCGCTCGAAGCGGAGCGCAAGGAAGGCAAAGAACCGCTCGAAGCGATTTACCAGGCCTGTCTGCTGCGGTTCCGGCCGATCATCATGACGACGCTGGCGGCGATGCTGGGTGGCGTGCCTTTGGCGCTGGGCACAGGCACGGGCGCGGAACTGCGGCGGCCCCTGGGCATCGCGATCGTCGGAGGGCTGATATTCAGCCAGCTGCTGACACTGTATACGACGCCGGTAATTTATCTTTACTTCGACCGCGCAGCGCGCCGCGTCACCGGACGCAGCGGAGCGGGCGTGAACGTCCCCATAACCAGTAGTCCGACACCGGAGGCCGCATGAGTATCTCCGAACCGTTTATTCACAGACCCGTCGCCACCACGCTGCTGACCATCGCACTGGGCCTGGCTGGAGGGATCGCATACTTCTTTCTGCCGGTGGCGCCGCTGCCGGAAGTCGAATTCCCCACGCTGATGGTGTCCGCGGCGCTGCCTGGCGCGAGCCCGGAGACGATGGCGTCGGCGGTGGCGACGCCTCTCGAACGCCAGTTCGGACGCATCGCGGGCTTGAACGAGATGACCTCGTCGAGCTCGCTGGGAAGCTGCCGGATCACGATGCAGTTCGACCTGAGCCGGAACATCGATGCATCTGCGCGCGACGTGCAGGCGGCGATTAATGCCGCGCGCGGCCAGTTGCCGTCCAACCTGCCGCAGACTCCGAGTTGGAGAAAGATTAACCCCGCCGATTCGCCGATCCTGATGATCGGGATGACTTCGGACACCATGCCTCCGGGCGATGTGTACGACGTCGCCGCGTCTATTCTTCAACAGAAGCTGGCGCAGATGAAGGGCGTGGGGCAGGTCAGCGTCGGCGGAGGCGCGCTGCCGGCGGTGCGCGTCGATGTGAATCCAACGCAGTTGAATACTTTTGGACTCGGCCTCGAAGACATCCGCACGATGCTGGGCAACGCGAATGCGAATCGGCCGAAGGGCGATTTCCACGATATCAACCGCGTCTGGTCGATCAGCACCACCGATCAGCTTCGGCTGGCCGCGCAATACAGGCCGCTGGTAGTCGCATACAAAAACGGCGCCGCGGTGAAGCTGTCCGATGTCGCCACGGTGACCGATTCGGTGGAGGACATTCGCAACATCGGCTTTGTCAACGGCAAGCAGGCGATGATGCTGGTCATTTTCCGGCAGCCCGGGGCCAATATCATCGAGACGGTGGACCGCGTGCTGGCCGAGCTTCCCCAGTTGCGGGCGGAAGTTCCGGCGGCCATGCACCTGCAGGTGATTCTGGACCGCACCACGACGATTCGCGGGTCGGTGAAGGACGTGGAGATTTCGCTCAGCATCTCGATCTGCCTGGTCATCATGGTGGTGTTCCTTTTCCTCCGCAGCCCGTGGACCACGATGATTCCCAGCGTCGCCGTTCCGGTTTCGCTGCTGGGGACTCTGGGCGTCCTGTACTTGTTCCACTACTCCATCGACAACCTGTCCCTGATGGCGTTGACCATCGCCACCGGATTCGTGGTGGACGACGCGATCGTGGTGATCGAGAACATCACGCGATATCTGGAGGAGGGCATGGAGCCGCTGGCAGCGGCGATCAAAGGCGCGGCGGAAATCGGGTTTACGGTGCTCTCGATGAGCCTTTCGCTGATTGCCGTCTTTCTGCCCATTCTGATGATGGGAGGGATCGTCGGCCGGCTGTTCCGCGAGTTCGCCATCACTCTCTCCGTGGCGATTCTGGTTTCGCTCGTGATCTCGCTGACCACCACGCCGATGATGTGTGCCCGCATGCTTCGCGGCCATGAAGAACAGCGCCCGCACAACTTTCTTTACCGGCTGAGCGAACGGGGCTTCAACTTCGTTCACAACGGATACGACAAATCGCTGAGCTGGGTGCTGCGCCATCAGTTCTCGACATTGATCGTCACGCTGTCCACGGTGGCGTTCACCGTGTATCTCTACATCTCCATTCCGAAGGGCTTTTTCCCGCAGCAGGACACCGGCCGCTTGAGTGGCGCGATTCAAGCGGACCAGTCGACCTCGTTTCAGGCGATGAGGGAGCGCATTCTGCAAGTAGTCAATACCGTGCTGGAGGACCCCGCGGTGGAAGGGCTGAACGCCAACACCGGCGCGGGCGGATGGGGCGGCGGCGGCGTGAACGCCGGAAGCACGTTCATCACTCTGAAGCCTCTGAACCAGCGCAAGATGAATTCCGACCAGGTGATTGCGCGGCTCCGTCCGAAACTCGAGAAAATTCCCGGGGTCAGCCTGTTTTTGCAGTCGGTACAGGATCTGCGCATCGGCGGCCGGTCGAGTGGAGCGCAGTATCAGTACACGCTGCAAAGCGACAATGTGCGGGATTTGAACGAGTGGGCGCCGCAGGTGTTCCGAAAACTGAAAACCTTGACCGAGATCGCCGACGTCAACACGGATCAGCAGGACAAGGGCCTGCAATCGACGCTGGTGGTGGATCGCCGGACGGCCGCGCGCTTCGGGATCACGCAGCAGAATATCGACGACACGCTGTACGATGCCTTCGGCCAGCGACAGGTCTCCACCATGTACACGCAGTTGAACCAGTATCACGTGGTGCTGGAGGTGGACCAGCAGTTCTGGCAGAATCCGGAAGGCCTGCGGTACATCTACGTGGAAACTCCAACCAACCAGCAGGTTCCGCTGAGCGCGGTGACGCATTATGTATCGGACACGACGCCGCTCTCGGTGAATCACCAGGGGCAGTTCCCTTCAGTAACGCTCTCCTTCAACATCCCGGTGGGACTGGCGCTGGGCGACGCGGTACCGGCCATCGAGCAGGCCACGCGCGAGATCGGGCTGCCGTCCAACGTGAAAGGGATGTTCGCCGGAACCGCGCAGGCGTATCAGAGCTCTTTGTCGAACGAGCCGATTCTGATCGCGGCGGCGCTGTTGACGGTGTACATCGTGTTGGGCATGCTGTATGAGAGTCTGATTCATCCGATCACGATTCTTTCGACGCTGCCTTCGGCCGGCGTGGGCGCGCTGCTGGCGCTGCGGGCCACCGGCAACGAATTGAACGTGATTTCGCTGATCGGCATTATTCTGCTGATCGGCATCGTGAAGAAGAACGCCATCATGATGATCGATTTCGCCATTATGGTCGAGCGCAGAGACAATAAGTCGCCCGAGGAGGCGATCTACGAAGCGTGCCTGCTGCGCTTCCGTCCGATCACGATGACTACCATGGCGGCGCTGCTGGGCGGAATGCCGCTGGCGCTCGGCACCGGAGTGGGCAGCGAGATGCGGCGGCCTTTGGGTATCGCGATTGTGGGCGGGTTGTTGTTCAGCCAGATGCTGACGCTCTATACGACGCCGGTGGTTTATCTGTATCTGGACCGGATGCAGCTGCGCTGGCACCGCTGGAAGAATCGCCTGCGCGGGGCAGCGCCCGCTCCGGCTCCTGGTTTTTCGCACGGAGATTGACACATGCTGAGAATCGATATCAACCTCGACGCGGACGGCGACGCGAGACTGTCGCTGGCGGGAAAATGCAACGGCACGTCATTGGGCGAGCTGCGGCGGGCCATCGAGCGCGCCCGGCGGACCCGCAAGAGAGTGCTGATCGACCTGAGCGAGGTAACCTTATTAGACCGGCCGAGTTTGCAGTTTCTGGCCGCCCAGACGCGAGAGGACGTCACCTTGACGAATTGTCCGGAGTACATTCAACCGTGGATACATCGGGAGTTGCCGCAATGAAAGGTTTTCAGAAGTGGTTCGCGGCGGGAGCCGTCGTATTCCTTATGACGTCGTGCACCGTGGGACCGAAATATGTCCGGCCGACCTCGATGGCGTCGCCGGGTTTCAAGGAGCCGGTTCCCGATTCGTACAAGGAAATGACCGGCTGGAAGACGGGGCAGCCCAGGGACACGGTGACGCGCGGCAAGTGGTGGGAGATTTTCGGCGATCCGGATCTAAACGCTCTCGAAGAGCAGATCGACCTGAACAGCCAGACCATCGCACAGGCCGAGGCCAACTATCGCGGCGCGCGGGCGGCGGTGAGAGTCGCGCGGGCGGGCCTTTATCCGCAGGTCACTACCGGTCCCTCGGTGACCGGGGCGCGCAGTTCCGCCGACACGTCCACCAGCGCTCTGTTCAAACAACCCAGCGCCACTCCGCTGATCGATATCCCCTTCGATGCGACCTGGGACGCCGACGTTTGGGGTAGGATCCGCAAGACGATTGAAGCCAATATCGAAACGGCGCAAGCCAGCGCGGGCGATCTGGAAACCATGCGGCTCAGCCTGCAATCCGAACTGGCGCTCGACTTCTTCCAGCTCCACGGGTTGGACGCGCAGAAACAACTTCTAGACGACACGGTGGCGGCGTACCAGAAGGCGCTGGATCTGACGAACAACCGGTACAACCAGGGAGTCGCGTCGCAAATCGACGTGGTGCAGGCGCGCACCCAACTGGAGCAAACCCGCGCGCAGTCCACCGATACCATGGTGCAGCGGACACAGCTGGAGCACGCCATCGCCATTATTATCGGCAGGGCGCCGTCGACGCTGACGGTTGCGGTGAAGCTCATCAAGTCGCCGCCGCCGCCGGTTCCGGTGGGCATACCGTCGCAGCTGCTGGAACGGCGACCCGACATCGCCGCCAACGAGCGTCGCGTGGCGGCCGCCAATGCGCAGGTCGGCGTGGCGCAGAGCGCATTCTATCCCGACATCACGCTGAGCGCGGCGGCTGGAATCGAAGGAACCAGCCTGGTGAATTTATTCACCTGGCCCAGCCGTTTCTGGTCGCTGGGCCCGACGCTGTCGTACACGCTGCTCGATTTCGGAAAGCGGCAGGGGACGCTCGAGCAGTCGCAAGCGACCTACGACGCCGCTGTCGCCACGTATCGCCAGAGCGTGTTAACCGCATTCCAGAATGTCGAGGACAATCTTTCCGCGCTGCGCGTGCTGGAGCAGGAAGCGCTACAGCAGTCCGCCGCGGTGACGGCAGCCGAGAGGTCGCTGGAGCTGGCCATCAATCAATACCAGGGCGGCATCACGGCCTATCTTCAGGTGATCACCGCGCAGGCGATTGCGTTGTCGAATGAAGAGACGCAGGTGCAGCTGCTGACCAAAAGGCTGATGGCGTGCGTCTCGCTGATTCAGGCCATCGGCGGAGATTTCAACGTGAACGGGCTGCCGACGCCGCAGGAAGTCGCGCCGTGGAAGGGCGTGCAAAAGGTGGCGCAGAAAGTTCCCGCCGCGGCGCCATAGCGGCCATCAGCGGACCGACAAAAGCAAGGTTGGCCGCTGATGAACGCGGATAAACGCTGATCAAAACAGGAAAACACGTGGTGGGAAATCCGCGTTCATCCGCGTTTATCAGCGGCCAATAGGCATTTTCAGATCAACTATTCACCCACCACCAGCACCGGCGCACTCACTTCGTGACGCACGCCGTTAATCGTGTTGCCGAAAATCAGATCCTTCAGGCCGCGATGGCCGTGCGCGCCCATTACAATCAGGTCGGGATGAAGCTCGCGCGCGGCTCGCACAATTTCGTATCTTGGACTGCGCCCATGCGCGACCGTCAGTTCAGCTTGCACGCCATCGGCGGCGAGCGCCTCCATGATGCCTCGAAAATAATCCTCACCGGCCTGAATTTCAGCGTCCGAGGCTAGCGGCCCGAACAGAGCGCTGGTGGCGCCTTCCTCTACGTGCAGCAGGTGCAGAACCGAACCGTGCGCTTTCGCCATGGCGGCCGAGTGCGCGATGGCCGCGCGGTCGCGGGAGGAATGGTCGAGAGGCACCAGGATGCGGCGATAAACCGGCGCGGGCAAATCTGCGGCGACCTGGATTCCTTCGCGTTTGCTGTCGCGCACGCTCACTTTTCCCCCGGAGAAACTGATCCAACACAGCAAAGCGAGGATGGCCAGAATGAGAGGACCCACCAGCAGCGCACGCCACGCCGAGGCTGCCATCCAAGGAACGATCTCGCGGCCAACGTACCAGAAGTTCAGCCCAAGAATCACGATCGCAACCGTCCAGGAGAGCGCCTTTACCCAAACGCGATTGGCGAACTCGCCCATGCGGGCTTTGTCGCTGGTGAAGCGGATCAGCGGAATTACCGCGAAGGGAAGCTGCATGCTGAGAATCACCTGGCTCAGGATGATCAACTGAAACGTCCCGTGCGCTCCCCAAAAATAGACGGTGATCACCGCCGGAATGATGGCCAGGAAGCGCGTGATCATCCTGCGCAGCCAAGGCCGAAGCCGGAGATTCAAAAATCCTTCCATCACGATCTGGCCGGCGAAGGTCCCGGTCAAGGTCGACGACTGGCCGCTGGCCAGCAAGGCGATGGCGAACAGACCGCTGGCGACCGCCGTGCCCAGCAGAGGCGTCAGCAACTCGTGGGCCTGCTCGATTTCGGTGACGATTACGTGGTGCTTGAAAAAGACCGCCGCAGCCATCACCAGGATCGCTGCATTCACGATCAAGGCGCCGTTCAGCGCGATCACCGAATCGGCCAGGTTGTAGCGGCAAGCTTCGCGTTTCTCCGCGATGGTGCGGCCGATGCGCCTGGTCTGCACCAGCGCCGAGTGCAAATAAAGATTGTGCGGCATCACCGTGGCGCCCAGAATTCCGATGGCGATGTACAGACTCTGGCCGTTGAGTCGCGGCACGAGCCCGGACCACATTTCGTGGATCACGGGCTTGGCAAACGCGAGTTCGACGCCGAAGCAGGCGGTCATCACAGCAATCAGCAGGAGAATCAGCGCCTCAATTAATCGGATGCCGTAGCGCGAAAACCACAACACCAGAACCGTGTCGAGCGCGGTGAGCGATACTCCGACCACCAGCGGGATCCCGAACAACAAGTGCAGTCCGATGGCCGCGCCCAGGACCTCGGCCAGGTCGCACGCAGCGATCGCGATTTCGCACAGCACCCAAAGGGCGTCGCAGACAGGTTTTGGATACGACTCCCGGCAGGCCTGCGCCAGGTCGCGCCCGGCGACAATTCCCAACCGCGCGGAGAGCGTTTGCAGGAGAATCGCCATCAGGTTCGAAAGCACCAGCACCCACAGCAGGCCGTAGCCGAATCGCGCTCCGCCTTCCAGGTCGGTAGCCCAGTTTCCGGGGTCCATGTATCCGACGCTTACCAGGTACGCGGGCCCGCCGAAGGCCAGCATGCGGCGCAGCACGGTGGACCGTTCGGTTCGAACGGTGCCATGGACCTCCGGGAGGGATCCGGCCGGTGATAGCTGTGGTTTCAGCAAAGGAGTTAACAGTAGTTTACTTCATTTCCCGGCTTCATACGACTACCCCTTCTGGCCGATACGGAATCTTTGGGGAACAGCGTACTTATGACTGTTGGAAAGAAATTGACGATCTGCATCGCCGCAATGCTAGCGGTGCTGCTGGGCCTCGTGGCTGCGGGGTGGTATTCGAATCGGAACCTTAGTAAAGAACTGAGTTTTGCCACGGAAACGGTGGCCACCAGGGCGATCCTGGCAGGGGAGTTGCGGGCGGAGGTAGTCACGCTGCGCGAAAAGCAGCGAGGCGTTCTGATGTACGCATTCGGCCGCGAAGCGAAGAAAGTCGAACAGAATCGCGCCGAATTTCGGGAGCACTTGCAAGCGGCGAAGGCCGCGTTGGAGGCGTGCCGGAAGCTCTCCACCACCCAGCAAAGTGAAACAGCGCTGGCTTCCATCGAAGCGGATCTGGACAGCTACGCCGCACTGTTCGAACAGATTTCCGGGCTGGTTAGGCGGGGAAGATTCCTTCCGGCGCTGGCCATCGCCCGCGATGCCGCCGGCCAGATCGGCGCTCGCATGGAAAAAGCGGCCCATGAATATATCGACATCCAGAAGAACCTGTTGTTCGAGAGCGAAGCTTCGGCGGCCGCCGAGACCAAGTCCTCGCGCTGGACATCGCTGCTGTTCGTGACCATCGGACTCGCGGCGGTCGGGCTGATCGCCATGGTGGTGCGCAGGATTACCATACAACTGCGGACCATCACCGCGAATCTCTCCGACGGAGCCTCGCAAATCGGCGCCGGGTCGAACCAGGTCGCGACGGCCAGCCAGACGCTGGCGCAAGGAGCGTCGGAGCAGGCGTCTTCGCTGGAACAGACCTCGGCGTCGGCTGAGGAGATCACTTCCATGACGCGGCAGAATGCCGCCAATACGGGGCAAGTCGCGCAATTGATGACCACTGTGGACCAGCGCGTCACCGACGGGAACAGCACGCTCGCGTTGATGATCGCCTCCATGAAGCAGATCAACGCGTCCAGCGATAAAATCTCGAAAATCATCAAGGTGATCGACGAAATCGCGTTTCAGACCAACATTCTGGCGCTGAATGCCGCGGTGGAAGCGGCTCGCGCCGGGCAAGCCGGGGCGGGATTCGCGGTGGTTGCCGACGAAGTGCGCAACCTGGCGCAGCGCTCCGCGCAGGCGGCCAAAGATACGACGGCGCTGATCGAGGAATCCATCGCGACCTCGAACGAAGGCAGCGCGCAACTTCAGAAGGTCGCCGATGTGGTCGGGGCGATTACCGAGGCGGCGACGCAGGTGAAAGTTCTGGTGGACGAGGTGAACATCGGCAGCCAGGAACAGGCCAAGGGGATTGAAGAAATCGCCCGGGCCCTCTCGGAGATGGATAGAGTGACCCAGGGAACGGCGGCTGCGGCCGAGGAAAGCGCTTCGGCCAGCGAAGAAATGTCGGCCCAGGCGCGGTCGCTCTCGCACACTGTCGACGAGTTGCGCGTCATGGCGGGCTGAAAATCGATGTAATAATCGGGAACCCTGGCCGTCATTACTCGTAGAATGGAGTTGAGGTTCCCGATGAACACCTTATTGCACAGACCGTACCTGATCGCCTTTTCTTTATCTTTAGCGGCGGCAACCGCGACCGCGGGCGTCACCCCCGCCCTGCTGAACCTCGTTATGCCCGACGCCACCGTGGTCTCCGGTATGAACGTCGACCAGAGCGTCGCGTCGCCTTTCGGGCAATATATTTTGGCGCAGATGCAGTTCAATAATAATGAATTCCTGCAATTCATGACCGCGACCGGATTCGATCCGCGCAAGGATTTGCATGAAATCGTGGCCGCGACCCCGTCGACCGCTTCGACCACCGTGCATACGGCGTTGATCGTCGGAAGGGGTACGTTCCAGCCGGCCATGATCATCGGCTCGGCGACGGCGCAGGGCGGCACGATTAACAACTATCGCGGGTTTAACCTGATCGGACCGCCGGCGGGCCAGTCGGCCGAAGCGGTGGCGCTGACGTTTCTCGACGGTGCGACCGCCGCGATGGGCGACATTGCATCAGTGAAGGGCGCAGTGGATCGCAAAATCGCTGGTTCCACCTATACCGGAACGCTGGCGCAGACAGCGGTGCAGGTCAGCGCGTCTAACAACGCGTGGTTTTGCACCAACACGCCTTTGTCGGATTTCATGAGCACCCGCCCGAGCGGTAACCTTGGCCCGGTGGCGCAGAGCGGGCTGATACAAGCGGTGCAGCAGGCCTCGGGCGGCGTGCAGTTCGGCTCCACGGCGATCACGGTTTCGGCTGACGCGGTGACTACATCGCCGCAAAACGCCCAGTCGCTGGTGGATGTGTTGAAGTTTTTCGTCAGCATGGTCGCCGGCAATGCGAACGCTCCTTCGGGCGTGACCTCGATCGCCAATTCGGCACAATTCAGCGTCAACGGCAGCACGGCTCATATCAGCCTGCTTCTTCCGGAGGCGCAGGTGGAGCAGTTGTTGATGCCGCAGACGGCCAAGCGAAAGCCCCGCGCGGCCGCGCAGAAATAACTTCACTTTTTGGCGATAAACCGGACGCCGGCGACATTCTTGAAGTCGGCGTCCTGGGTCCACAACGTAGCCCCGTGGTGGCGTGCCGTCGCCAGAACCACGCTATCGGCCAGCGGCAACTTCAACTCAATTCCCAACCTAGCCGCTTCCACTGCCAATAACTGGTCGAGATCGATGACCTTGCCCTGTTCCATCTGCGCGGCGGCGATCAGCGCTTCGGCTTGACCGCGCGAAAGCATGACGCGCTTGAATACCTCAAGGATCGTGATGGACGGTACGATCAAGCGACCGACGTCTTCAATCGCATCCGCAAAGAACGACGCGTTCGGCGTCCCCGCGAAGTATTCAAGCCATCCCGACGAATCGACGACGTTGCTCATACCCGGTCGGTTTCCCTGCAGACAGTTGTGTCCATCCCTTTAAACGCGCCGCGCATCTTCTTCATGGGCTTGATCGGTATGAGGGCGATCCTACCGTCATATTCCATCACGCAGACTTTTTCACCAGCTCGAATACCGAGGGACCGCCGAACGTCGAGCGGAATGACGATTTGAAACTTCGGCGAAACAGTTACAACACTCATACGCAAATATCCCTCTTTCTCGCGATCGATACCACTATCGTACAACAGTGGCGGTTGGTTATCCTGAAGGCAGTCCGCATGGAATCCACGATCCTTTCGAAAACCGGCCTCAAGGTTTCCCGCGTCTGCTTCGGCACCATGACCTTCGGCGGCCAGACCGACGAACAAACGTCCGTTCGCATGGTCGAACGCTCGCTCGATTCCGGCATCAATTTTTTCGACACCGCCAACGTCTATACCGGAGGCACTTCGGAAACGATCCTCGGCCGCGCGATTAAGGGCCGCCGCCACCGCGTGATTCTGGCCACCAAAGTGTCGAACAAAACGGGCGACGCGGCGGACCAGAAGGGTCTTTCGCGCCCGGCCATCCGCCGCGCCATCGACGAGAGCCTGAAACGCCTGGAGACCGATTATCTCGATCTCTACTACATGCACATTCCGGATTATTCCACGCCCCTCGAAGAGTCTCTCGCGGCGTTGGATGAACTGGTGAAGGAGGGCAAGATCCGGCATGTCGCGCTGTCGAATTACGCGGCGTGGCAGGTGGTCCAGATGCACTGGATATGCGCGAAGCACAACTACGCGCCTCCGGTTGTCTCGCAGCCGATGTACAACCTGCTGGCGCGCGGCATCGAACAGGAATTTCTGCCCATGTCGAAGGAATTCGGGGTTTCGAACGTTGTGTTTAACCCTCTGGCCGGCGGTCTGCTCACGGGCAAACACAACGCTTCCGAACCGCTGCGAGGGTCGCGCTTCGACCGCGAAAAAATGTACATCGACCGCTACTGGAACGATGACAATTTCAGCGCCGTCGAAGCCGTTCGCGACATCGCGCAAAAGTCGGGACGTTCCATGATCAGCGTGGCCTTGTGCTGGCTGCTGCACCACACCCCGGTCGAGTGCGTCATCCTGGGGGCATCGAAACTCGAACAGCTCGATCAGAATCTGGCCGCGGCCAAAGACGGCCCACTCGATACGGAAACGCTGGCCGCGCTCGATAAAGTGTGGGAGCGCCTGCGCGGCGTGGCGCCGAGGTACATCCGATGACCAAGTACTTATTATTCATGCTGGCGGCAGTGGCGATGGCGGACACCGCGCCCATCGCCGATGAGAATCTGCGCCTGGGTGCGCTCGAAGCCGTTTTCCCCGGGATGCGAATTTCAATGGCCGCGGGCAAGCGCATCGACGATTCGTGGCCCGATGAGCCACGCCCGCGCCAACTCAACGCTCCCGACGCAATGGCCGGCGAGAGTGTTTATCGCGTGGCGGGCGGCGCGACGAACGAGGCCGAAAAACAGGCATCCAGCCAGGTTGTCACCGGCAAGTCTTCCAGCACGCGTCTCGTGCGCTTCCAGCTTCTGCCCTGGCCCGATCGAACGACCGTGCTCGCCGTCCTGCAATACAATTTCGAAGACGCGATTCCGCCCATGGCCTGCCCTTCCATCGGGATTCTGGTGCAACTGGCGAACGTGGCCGGAAAATGGGAAGTGCGGGACCGATATCTGCTCGAAACGACGCATCATTTTTCTCTCCAGACCGTCCGCCTGACGTCCCTCGGCACGGGCGCGGATGAACTGGTCATTGAATCGGATTTCGGAGGCGCGGACACCTGGGGCACCAACCTGATGGTGTTTCGCCCCGGCCCGAAAATCGAACAGGTTTTTGAAACCACGTCGCAGATCGTCTACAAGACCGAAGAAATGTTCACGCAAGTGCTCGATCTTCCGAGGACAATCGATCTGGACGGGAAACAGGTTTGCTTTACCAAGACGGCGATGTTCGAAAACGGCCAGCCGCTGAATCCGGTGGTGGCGTCGCATGTTTGTTACAAGCTGGATGGGGAGGTCGACCGGCAGGCATCGCAAGAGCGAAACAAATTGCTCGCACCACAATGACCCCTAAGCTCGCAGCTCTGTCGCTCGTGTGGCGTACGCACTCGTGCGTGCCGCGTCGAGACTCATCTCGACGCGTGGGTAAACATCGGCCGTGCATCGACACGAGTGTCGACGCGGCACGCCGGGGGCGTGCGCCACATAACGCGCCCCACTGGCGGAGGGTGGCCGGATTCGCACTGTTTTTCGTCACGGCTCTGGCGATGGCGGATACTCCGCCGATCGCCGACGAAAATTTGCGCATGAGCGCGTTGCACGCGATTTTTCCAGGCATGCAGATTACGATTGTGCCGGGCAAGAGATTGGGCGATCCGTCGCCGAAGAAGACGGGGCTGTACGAACTGGATTCTCCCGACGCACTGGCGACTGCGAACGTCTATCGCGTGATCGGTAAGGCAACCAACGAAGCCGAGAAGTGTGCCTCGGATCAGATTATTACAAGCAAGGCTTCAAACACGCGCCTCGTCCGCTTTCAGATCTTTCGCTGGCCCAGGAGCACCGGACTGCTCGCGATTCTCCAGTATGATTTCGAGGGTGCCAATCCCGCGATGGCTTGCCCGTCGATCGGGCTACTTGTGCAATTGGCAAACGTAGACGGAACGGTGAAAGTCGGGGAGCAGTACCTCTTGGAAACAGTGCATCACTTCTCCCTGCAGGCAATCCGAATGCTTGACCTCACCGGCGACGGCATCGACGAACTGGTCGTGGAGTCGGACTTCGGCGGCGCTGGAACCTGGGGCACCAATCTCACTGTCTTCGATCTCACCCAAGCCAAGTTTGAAGAAATGTTCTCCACCGACTCGCGGACCTCTTTCGAAACCGACGACATGTACAAGCAGGTGCTCGACGTTCCAAGAACCCTCCAGCAGCGCGGAGAACGGTTTTGTTTCACCAAAACCACGATGGTTGAGGCAACGGAGGCATTCCGGCCTCCCCGTATCACCAGGCCTTGTTATCGATCCGAAAAGGGCGAGTATCCCCAGGAAGCCGAGGAGCGCAACAAAATGCTCGCCCCCTTCCCGAAGCCATAAACAAGAAGAGCGGCCCACCCGAAAGCAAGCCGCTCTCCGACCTCGCGGAAACTTATTTCTTCGCCGGGCCCGCGTGCGCGGCAGGCTTCGCGCCGCCGCCTCCGCCGCCCTTGTTGCCACCACCACCGCCGCCCTTCGGCTGGCCGCCGCCCGATGGATGCTGGGCCGCAGCAGCAGGCTTGCCCGCTCGTCCACCGGCCTTCGGTGCCCCGCCGCCGGATTTATTCGGTGCGCCACCGCCTTTATTCGCGGCCGCAGCGGGCTTGTTCGGCGAGCCGCCGCCCGCATGATTCGCCGCTCCACCGGCCTTCGGCGCGCCTCCGCCCGACGCATTTTTCGCAGCCGCAGGATGATTCGCAGCGCCTCCAGCGTGATTCGCAGCTCCGCCGGCATGATTCGCTGCCGCCGCCGCTCGGGGACGGCTCATCGCCGCATTCGAAGGACGGCCATGATTTACCGATGCCAGTTGCGACCGGTCGTGGCTCGCCGCTTCGTGATGCGCGGTCTGCTCCTTGGTCGCTGCAAAGTGATGTTCGTTCATCGCGGCGCGTTCCCCCGGCGTCGCTTCCGCCCGGATCCCGCCGGCGCCGCCGTTGAAGCTGGTGTGAACGTTGTTCACCACCACGTTCTCGTGATAGGAATGGAACCCCCCGCCGCCGACGCCGACGTTTACCGCCGAGTTGTACGCGAAGTGCCCGCCTTCCCATCGACCGCCGAAAAATCCCACGCCGCCGAAACCGAAGCCGTAATTCACGCCACCGTAAAAGCCTACGTGCGGACCCCAATATCCGCCGTTCCAGGCATACACGCCGCCATGCCAGCCCCAATATCCGGGGGTCCACAACAAGCCAACCTGCGGAGGCATTACCCATACTCCGGGCACCCAGAAATAGCCTTCCGGCCCGTAGGCCCAGTAACCGGGGGTCCACATATAGCCTTCGCCGGGAATCGCCGGCTGCACATACACCGGTAACACCGGCGGCGCGACGGTAATCGAAACGACGACCTGTGCCTCGGACGCGGCTGGCGCCATACACATCGCCAGCGCCAGAACCGCTAATGAGCTTCTCATTTTAAAGCTCTCCCTTCCCTATCGATTTGAAGAACCCATCGGCACGCCAAATGTCGTGACCATGGCTGAAACTTAATGACTTGCCTATTTCCCCAACCGCGACTGCATGATTTGCAACGTCCTCTGCAACTGCTGGATTTTCTCTTCCTGCTGGTCGTTTGCTCTTTTCAGGCGTTCCACTTCGTCTTCCAGTTCGGCGCGCTTCTTTTTCAGGTCGCTGACCTCGTTCTGATCGATCTTCACCGGAGCCTGGCCCAGGAATCGCGACGCCTCCTGCACCTTGCCTCCCTCGGCATCCTCCACCGACATCCTTACTTCGACGTCGCCCGTCTTCCGCTCATATGTATAATTGCCGGCCGTCAGATCGCGTGGCGAAAGCGCGAGGGTTTGGGTGTTGTTCCCATCGTTGATCACCAGCGTACCGCGCACCGCTGCCGTCACCGGCCTCGACGCGTGATTCCATTCGATGTGCAGCTGTCCCTCATTTTCCACCACGCCCAGCGCAATGGGCTCGGTCACCGGCCGCATCATCCAATAGCGCAGCCCGAACACCGCAGCGACAATCACCAGCACCGCCCAGCCAAGAAGCCACGGCCACTTCTTTTTCGGCGGACCCGACGGCACGAATTTCGGCTGTCCGAAGGACGGAGGCGTAATCTCCAGCGGCTGTTGCAACTCTCGCCGCGCCGCGGCCGCCGCGGCGGTAGGGCCCATCGCGGTCGAACTTGTATACGCATCGGCTCGCGGCAGGTTGTTCATGCGCCGTTCGCCTTGCACCCTCTCCGGCCGCGGCCCGGGCGCGCGATCCAGCACGCCGGCCAGACGGTCCGGGAAGTTGAACTCCAGGTAGCTGCGCTCGCTCTTCACCGTGCCATCGGCTTCGCGCACAAAGAAGCCGGCGCGCATGCTTCCTCCTCGGCCCGGCCTCACCACCAGCGTCACTTGCCATGGAGCGGGGAAGAAAATCGAATACAGTTCGAGATCCGAATCGCTGAGCGTGATCTCGCTGCGCGTGTGCGAAAGGAACCACCCCACCGAAATCAGACCCCCCAGATGCGGATCCTCGGCATCCGAGGTAAGCTGCTGGTTCAGCGACATCCGATCTTTATCCGATAACAGGAACGCCGGACCGCGCGCGTGCTCGCAGGCGATCGGCCGCATCGCCACCACCCGCACCGTACGCCCGTCGCGCGTGCCGTACAGCACGCCTCCCACTTCGATGCCTCCGCGCGATAGCCTTTGGAACCCTTCGGCCACTGCGTGCCGGGTCTCCTCGATCACGATCAGCGAATATTCGATCGTAATCGGGCTCTCGACCACGCTCCAGCCCGCAAATTTGACGTCACTCATCGCACCGTCTCCGGCCATTCCAGCAGCGTGATGGAATCGTCACCCGCCGCCTGATCGTCGTTCTCATGCAGATGGTAGTAATAACTGGTCAGCCCCATCCCCGTGGCCAGCATCGACGCCAGTACCAGACAGGCGATAGTTTTCGCATTCCACGCCCGTTCATGCGCCATCGCCGCCGCCGTTCCCATTACTGTCACCAGCGCAAGTCCCATCACAAAGCCGACCTTCGCATACCAGGGCATGAACTCCAAATGGCCTTGCCCGCCGATGTTCCAGGTTTCGGGTATGGCCACCAGCGCCACCAGAAATTCGATCATAAATGCGAGCCGCAATATATAAGGATGCATCTCGTTCTATCGGACGCGTACTTTTGAAGATACCATTGTACGGAAAATGGACGATCTCATCAGCTTCCTCCGTATCCCCAGTATCAGCGCCGACCCAGCCTACTCGACCGAAGTTCGCCGCGCCGCCGAGTTCGTCCGTGCCTGGCTCGATCGCGCCGGTCTCGAGAACGCACAACTCATCGATTCTCCCGAAGCTGGCGCGCACCCCATCGTCTATGCCGATTGGACACACGCACCCGGCCAGCCTACGCTGCTGCTCTATGGCCACTACGACGTGCAGCCTCCCGATCCGCTCGAAGAATGGATTTCTCCTCCCTTCGAACCCACCATTCGTAATGGCAATCTATACGCTCGCGGCGCTGCCGACGACAAGGGACAACTCTTTATATTGATGGAATCGGTCGCGCAAACCCTGCGTGAAAATCGCGGACATTTGCCGGTTAATGTGAAGTTCTTGATTGAGGGCGAGGAGGAATCGGGCGGCCGTCATATTGATCGTTTTGTAACTGAAAATGCCGCCGATTTGTCCGCCGACGCCGCGGTTATTTGCGATACCGCCATGTTCGCTCCCGAAATTCCTTCCATCACCACCGGGTTGCGCGGAATCGTTTATGGCGAAATTCACGTGGAGGGCGCCGCTCACGATCTGCACTCCGGCGATTACGGCGGCGTGGCACCCAACGCCTTGGAGGCGACCGCCCAGATCATTGCATCCCTCAAGTCGCGCGACGGAAAGATCCTGATTTCCGGTATTTACGATCGCGTCCTGCCCCCTTCGGCCGCCGAACTCGAGGCCTGGAAACGCCTGCCTTTCGACGCCGAGGAGTTTCGCCGGCGCGAGGTCGGCTCGCCCGCCCTTACCGGCGAGTCGGATTTCGACGTTCTGACCCGCATCTGGGCCCGCCCGACGCTCGAAGTTCACGGCATTCTCGGCGGCTATACCGGAGAGGGAGCTAAAACCGTAATCCCGGCAACTGCCACTGCAAAAATCAGCCTCCGCTTGGTTCCCGGCCAGAATCCCGGCGAAGTGGCCTCCCAACTCGCCTCGGCCGTCGCTGCCGCATGTCCCGCCGGCGTGATCGCTCAGTTCAATCTGATGCACGCCGCTCCGCCCTGTCTGATCGATCCTGAAAATCCGTTTGTAAAGAAAGCGGCTCAGGCATTGGAGGCTGCGTTTGGAGGTTCCACCGCCTACATCCGCTGCGGAGGCTCCATTCCAATCGTCGGTCTCTTCGAGCAGAAGCTCGGCATTCCCAGCGTGCTGTTGGGTTTTGGCCTGCCCGACGACCAGATTCACGCTCCGAACGAGAAGTTACTTATTTCCAACTATTTAAGAGGAATAGCCTGTATGATCCAGTACTATGAGCTGTTGCGGATCACCCCTCTTGTGCTCCCTGCATAGCGTGACCACTATATATTGTGGTTATGCTCCCCAAGTCCTAGGGGACTACGTGGGAAAAAGAGTACAAAGGGGCTTTTATAACTAGTCCTATTTGTGCTAACATATTTCAAGTTCTAGTGCCGGAGGAATTTTCGGCCGATACTAGATTGTTGTTCAACTTTAACTGGTCGGAGGAGGCACTATGAAAAAGCTTCTATTTGCATCCGCTGCGGTCGTCGTACTGAGCGGAAGCGCGTTTGCAGACACGGTCACTTGCGCAACGTGCGTTGGAGGGACCTCGTCGGCATTTCCATCCACGTTCGCTACATCCACGCCGACTTGGATCAGCAACGCTACCCCGCCCGCAACTACAGGAACTCCTTTCTGGAATGACGCGTCGGACGACACTGGAACTGGTGGCAGCCACCTGATGAACATCGGCTACGTGCTGACCGATTCCGGCGGGTTGACCGGAACGACTGCCGTTCTCGGATCTGACACGGTCTCTAGCGACTACGTCGGCACCGGCGGCGCAGATCCGACGGCGTTCAACTTCGTTCGCAATGCGACTGCCTACAACGTAACCTTGCTGTTCGCCGACAGCGGCTTGGACACCAGCACCAACCCGGCCACGGGCGTGGGATCTCAGTTTGGTTATTACCTCCTTTCAAGCCCAGGCACCTTGATCTCGCTTTACACCCCCGGCCTGACTTCCTCGCCGACCGGTACTGCTTCATTTAATCCGTCCGGAAACTATGGTTTTTACGACACGGTCTGTTATGCGGCAAGCGGCGGTGTTTGCACCAGTTCTGAAACCTACTACACCAGCCAAGCTGCCACAGGCAACAACACTGGCGGTTCGGCTTGGAATCACTTCGCTCTATTCCAGTTGGCCTCCGGCAGCTACGTGATCGGCTTCACCGGCCAGAACGGAATGTTCGGCGAAGGCCTCGGCGATTTCCAGGACACGGTTATCGAACTCACGGTCCAGAACGCCGTTCCGGAGCCCGGCACGATCGCGATCATGGGCCTTGGCCTCGCGGCACTCGGCTTCATCGGCCGCCGCCGGTTCGCTCGCAAGTAAGCTTTTTCGTTCCTCCTTTCGACACCTACGCGGCCAGTCATCCGTACGATGACTGGCCGCTTTTGTGTTTACGCCGAAGCCGCCGTTCCGCCCACCAGGCTCTTGGCAGCCGCCAGCGCCGATTCGTAGTCCGGATGCGTCCCCACCTCTTTTACATACTCGACGTGCTTTAGAGTGTCGTCTTTATCGAGCACGAAAATCGCGCGGCTATGAATGTGTAGTTCTTTAATCAGCGTCCCGTAGCTTTCGCCGAAGGACCCCGTACGATGGTCCGAAATCATCTTCACATGATCCACTCCGTACGCCCCGCACCACCGCTTTTGCGCGAACGGCAGGTCCATGCTGAAGGTATAGATGCTCAATTCCGGCAGCTTCGACGCTTCTTCGTTGAAGCGCTTGGTCTGCGCATCGCATACCGGCGTATCCAGCGACGGCACTACGCTGAAAATGCGGACTCCGTGTCCCGTGCTGGCCAGATTCACCGGCTTCAGCCCGTCATCCACGGCTTGAAAATCCGGCGCTTTTTCCCCGATTTTCAGTTCAGGACCGAGAACCGTAAGAGGATTTCCTTTGAGAGTTGTTGCTCCAGGTCGTTCAATAGGCATGCGCCTATTCTAGCAATTCGTCAAGTTGATCCACGTCCGTCACCGGCAGATTGCAGGCAAAATTCGAACAGACATAGACCGTTGTCTTTTCGTCCACCGCCGGCATAGCGACCGCCGCTTCGCTGGACCTCGCCACCACCGCATTCGGCAAGAACCTGCGCCGGATCGCCGCCAGCATCGCGCCCGATGGAGGGCCCGCTAAAACAATCTCCATCGGCTTGCCGGTCGAGAACGCCAGCGCGACCAGCATTTGAGGGACGCCCGCTCCGCCCGACGTCATCTTCGACGAAAACGCGTCCAATGTCCTCGCCGCCGCCGCGCGAAAATCCTCTCGACCCGTCATGCGCTGGAGGCGCAGAAGCGCCATCGTCATCATCGAATTTCCCGACGGCTCCGCCCCGTCGTGGTCGTCCTTCAGCCGCAGAACAAGACTCTCGGCGGCTTCGCCGGTCGAGAAAAATCCGCCGTTTTCCCGATCCTCGAACAGTTCAACCGCCCGTTCCGCCAGCCGCACGGCAAACCGAAAATCTTCCGCCTCGAAGCGCGTCTCATACAGATCCAAGAAGCCGAGAATCGCGCACGCGTAGTCGTCCAGAAATCCATCGATGGCCGATTCGCCGTCGCGGAAACGCCTGAGCAGTACGCCTCGGCCTTCGTCCCACAACCGCGCGCGCATAAATGTCGCCGCCCCCGCCGCTGCGTCCGCGCACCGATCCTCGCCCAGCGCTTGCGCCCCTTTGGCGAACGCCGAAATCATCATCCCGTTCCACGAGGCCAGAATCTTATCGTCCAGATGAGGCCTGGGACGCCTGGCCCTCCGGTCCATCAGCTTGGCCGTCGCGCCGCGCAGCACGCCGCGCACTTCATCCACGTTTAGGCCCGCAGCCGCCGCGGTTTCCTCGATAGAACGCGCCTGGTACAAAATGTTCTGGCCCCGGAACTCCCCGTGCGGATCCTCTTCCACGTTGCCGCCGGGCTGCACTCCAAACCGGGTGCAGAAAATCTCCGCGTCCCGAGGCCCCAGCGTTGTGACGATCTCTACCCCGCCCCACACGTAAAACGCGCCTTCGCGTTTTACCCCCGGCTCTCCTGTATCAACCGCGCTATCCGCATCCTCGGCCGAATAAAACCCTCCATCCGGATGCGTCAGGTCGCGCTGCACATAAGAAAAAACATCGCGCGCGGCCGCCGCGTACTGTCCGTCGCGCGTAATCTGAAACGCTTCCAGATACGATGTCGCAATCTGCGCCTGGTCGTACAGCATCTTTTCAAAATGAGGCACGAACCAGCGCTCATCCACCGAGTATCGATGAAAACCTCCGCCCAACTGGTCGTTCATGCCGCCCTTGGCCATCTCGCGCAACGTGAGCAGCACCATGTCCAGCGCTTCTTCATTCTTCGTCGCGGCGTAATAACGCAGCAAAAAGTTATGCACGCTGGGCCGCGGAAATTTCGGCGCGCCGCCGAACCCTCCCAGCCGGGAATCGAACATCCTGCGGAACCCATAAAACGCCGAATCCAAGGCGCCCTGCCCAGCCTCGCCCTTCCCCGACCCTTGTGCCGCGTAGTCCTTCAACTGCTCAACCACTCGAGCGCCCGACTCCTCCACCCGCGCCCGATCCTCCTTCCACGCCTGCGCCAGACTGTGCAAAATCGACTTGAATCCGGGCCTCCCGAAACGATTGTCCGGCGGAAAGTAAGTTCCCCCATAGAAAGGCTTCCGCTCCGGCGTCAGCCAGACCGACATCGGCCACCCGCCGCTGCCCGTCGACGCCTGCACAAACAGCATGTACACGCGATCCACATCCGGCCTCTCCTCGCGATCCACCTTCACCGGCACGAAGTACTGATTCAAAATCGCAGCCGTCGCCTCATCCTCGAACGATTCGTGCTCCATCACATGGCACCAGTGGCAGGTGGAGTATCCGATGGACAAAAAAATCGGCTTGTTCTCGCGCGCCGCTTTTTCGAACGCTTCCTCGCCCCAGGGATACCAGTCGACGGGGTTGCCAGCGTGCTGCAACAGGTACGGACTTTTTTCGTTCGCTAGTCGGTTCAATTTTGTTCCCTGGTCCCCTGGCTCACGCCAGGGGTTATAACCCCGTCCCGTCAGGGCGGGGACTCATCCTAGGACAGCACATATCCTGCCTTCTCGATCTGCGCCCACACGATCTCGCTGGCATGGCCGTGCTTCAGAAACACTTCGCGCACCAGCTCGCAAACGTCCTCGTGACTGCGCTCATAAAATACCAGGATGGACGGACCCGCTCCGCTGAGCGCGCAACCCAGCAACCCCGGCGCGCGTAATTTCGTGGCCTCGTCCAGTCCCGGCACCAATCGAAAGCGATAGGGCTGATGCAGACGGTCCTCCAGCGCTTCCGGAAACGCGTTGGTCGACCCGCTGGTCAGCGCGGCAATCAATAGCGCGCTTCGCTGGACGTTGAAGACCGCATCCGCCCGCGTGTACGACATCGGCAGCACCCTCCGCGCCTCCACCGTCGGCAGCAGAAAATCCGGCACCACGACGGCGACGCCGTAATGCGAATCGATCTCCATCCGCACCGCGCGTGCGACGCCTTCGCCGTCCAGAGCGCTCGCGACAATCGACCCCAGCACGCACGCCGCAACGTTATCGGGATGCCCTTCGATCCGCGCCGCCTCGTCCAGCACCTTCGCGCGCGACCATCCCAGTTCCAGCATTTCCGCGGCAATCACCACGCCCGCCGTCAGCGCCGCCGCACTCGATCCCAGTCCCTTGCCAATCGGAATGTCGTTGATAATCTCCAGCTCGACGGGTTTCAATGACCCGCCCACATCCGACGCCACTTTCAGCGCGGTCTGCCAGATCAGATTATCGTCGGCCGTTGAAATTAGCTCCGCGTCGCGCCCGCTCGACCGGATTGCGAGCTTCTCCGCGCCGCGAAACCGGCACTCCAGATAAATGCTCAGTGCAAGGCCGAGCGCATCGAACCCAGGCCCGAGGTTCGCGCTCGACGCCGGAACGCGGACCTTGCGCCAGACGTTTGAGTAAGGGGCCTCACGCACTCAACACAACCTTCGAGCCCTCCCTGCACGACCGGTAAATCGCCTCCACCAGTTCCAACGCCCGATACCCTTCCTCGCCCGAAACCAGCGGCTTGCGCCCGTCGCGAATCGCCTCGCCGAAATCGAGAAACTGCCTCTCAAACGGAGCGAGCGAAATCGCCATCGGATCCGACGCCCCCGACTCCACGTCCTGCTCCACCGGCGCATCCGAATCCGACTCGCCTTCCACATCCCATGTGGTCAGCTTGTCGCCCGAAATAATCGCCGTGCCCCTCGTCCCGTGAATCTCCAGCCGCTCCGTGTATCCAGGCCAGAACGCCGTCGACGCCTGAATCACACCCGTCGCGCCGTTCTCATACCGCATCACCGACGAGATCACGTCCTCGCTCTCGATCTTGTGCAGCGCCCCCAGTTGCCATTCGCCGTAGACGCTTTTCACGCGTCCGATCAGCCACAGCAAAATATCCACCTGATGCACCGCCTGGTTGATCAGCGCCCCTCCGCCTTCCACTTTCCAGCTCCCCTTGATTGGACGCGAATAATACTCCGCCGACCGGAACCATTTCACATACGCATCGGCTTGCAGAATCTTTCCCAACCGCCCCGCGCCAATCGCCTTCTTCAGAAACCGGCTCGAATCGTCAAAGCGATGCTGGCTCACCACGCTCAGCACGATCCCTCCCTTGCGAGCCGTTTCCACCATCGCCTTCGCCGTCTCTAAATTCGTCGCGATGGGCTTCTGCACCTGCACGTGCTTCTTCGTCACCGCGCACAGCTCAATCGGCTCCAGGCGGAAATCCGGAAACGTGCACACATCCACGAACTCCACGCGGGGATGCTTGCAGACGTCCTGCCAGGTCGCGACCGGCTCGCCTCCGTACTGCGCGCAAAACTCTTCCGCCCGGCCCGGCGCGGCATCACAGGCCGCCGCGATCTCAAACCCGATGTTCGCGTACGCCTGCGCGTGCTTGTGCGAAATTGCGCCCGTGCCAATAAGCCCTACGCGCATAGTTCTGCCCCTTTACTCAAGAAAGTCCACTCCGCAAATCGAAACGTCGATCCCGAGCTCATCGAACGCCTCGGCCTTCGCCGCTAACGCCTTCATGGCCGACGCCTCATCCGGCGCATACGCCACCTGAATATGATTCGCCTTGTGCCGCGCCATCATCTGATCCCTCGAAACACCGCGTGTTACCGCATGCATAATCGGCCACTGAGGCGTAGTGATATTCCATCGGCGTTGCGTCTCTTCGAGCGGCAACTCGACAGAATCCGCGAGCCCCAAATCGGCCTTTAGTCCACCGTCGACGAAAATCCGCGACCACACCACCACCCCGGGCTTGCTGATCCCTTTCACGGTTCCGCCGCCCAATCGAAAATACATCGGAGGCTGACGCTCGCTGACGGTTCCCGCATACCCGTCAATTAAATGCGCCGGCGGCACGGCGCCCGAAATTTCGAACACCCACACGAATTGCCCGTTATAATCCTCGCCGTACCGCAGATCGTGCAGAGTATTCTCCGGCGCATACCCAAGCTTCTTCCACACCCGATTCGTCACCAATCCATCGAGCCCGGCGCACTCATCCACTTCGTTAAAGTGCGGCAGCGCCTCACCCGCGTACAGTTCTCGCCCGCCTCGCATTACCGGGGGTCTCTCGACATTGTTTAAGAGCCCCTCGACAAGGTCTGAAGCCGGGGCCAGATCCTTCAATCCCTGCTGATATTGAATCCCGATCGCATCGCACCCGAAATCGTCGGCGATCGTGAGCGCGGCAATGTACATCTTGCACTGCTCGATCACCTGCGCCTCAGTCAGATCGGTCTCGGCATCGGAACCAAACATAAACTTCATGCCCTTTTTCAGAAGCCATTCATAAACGGCGCGCGCGTCGCTCTCCGGAACCTCGCGCATCGCCGCATACAGAGCCGACTGGCTCAGCCGCTCTTTAAACACACCGGTCGGATGCAGCAGCTCGTCGGGGATAATCGCGTTGTACATCCCCATGCAGCCTTCGTCGAAAATCCCCATGATGGCTTTTTTTTGCTTCAGTTCCCGCGCCACCGCGCGCCCGGGATTCTGGGGCAATTTGTACGCCGCCAGCGGCCGCGCATGTGATGTATCGTGCACCAGCGTCTGTCCAAGAAGCCATTTTCTCAACCCACAGCGAAAAAACTCGTCCGTGAAATCGACGCTCCACAATGTCGAATACTTCACCCCGGCCTTGGTCAGCGACCCATTCAAATTCAGCATCCCCACCAGGCCCGGCCACTCGCCGCTCCAGTTGGCGACGGTCAGAATCGGGCCGCGATGCGTGTACAAACCGGGCAGCACGTGATGACTGTATTGCCAGACTGCCTCCGCCACGATCAGAGGAGCTTGCGGATCGATGGAACGGAACACCTCCATGCCCTGTTTCTGGCTGGCGATAAATCCGTCCGCGTGGCCGCGATGAATCTCCGCTCCCTCGGCCTTCACCGCGGCCATGACTTGCTCTTCCATTTTTTGTTGCGCAGGCCAGCACTTCAGGTTCGCCGAGGGCCGCAAATCCCCGCTGGCAATCAGAACCACACGTTCGCCCATAAGCTATCTATTCTGACATGTCCCGCATCTTTTCCGATAAAGAGACGCCACCAGCGGGAGCGTCAGCTGCACTACGCCACAAAACACGTAACGATCACTCCCTCGCCAGCTACATCGGCATCCACGCATTCACCGACTGCGATCCTGATTTGAAACGGTCTCGATGAAACGGAACCGCCATGCGTCAGCATGCGGACAAATCGCTAAACACCGCTCCCGATCGGCCCTACTTGTTATCAGTCATCTCCCGCATGGAGCCCCTCGCGCGAACACACTATCCTGAAAGGGCATGCGTCTCTTCCTCCGCCTCCAGATCCCCATCGTGCTGATGGTGATAGCCGCATACTTCCTCCTCATCTGGCCTCTCCGCAATCCCCACCCTCCCCTCGTATTCCCCGAAACAAACCTCGCCATTCGCGATGCCCGCGTTTACACCGCCCCCGATTCGGACGCTCTCGATCATGCGACCGTCCTGGTCCGCAACGGTATCATCGTGGCTGCCGGCCCGCACGTCGCCATCCCTCAGGACACGATTGTTCTCGAATGTCCCAACTGCACGGTCACCGCGGGATTCTGGAATGCGCACGTCCACTTCACCGAATCGAAGTGGGATTACTCCGCATTTAAATCAAGCGCCACGCTGAATGCGCAGCTCGCCGACATGCTCACCAGTCGCGGATTCACGACCGTCGCCGACTTGGGCTCCGACCTCCGCCAGACCTTGTCCCTCCGCCGCCGCATTGAAACCGGCGATCTCAAGGGACCAGCCATTTATACCGCCGGCTCCGGCATGTACCCGCCCAACGGCATCCCGTTCTACCTCGCCGACCTTCCGTTTTTCATTCGCTGGCAGATGCCTCAGCCCGAAACCCCCGATGCCGCCGCCACAACCGAGGAGCGCAACATCAAGCGCGGAGCCGACCTGTTGAAACTCTTCACAGGTTCCCTCGTGACGCGTCACTCCGTCCTGCCGATGCCCGTCGATATCGCCAGCGCCGCGGTCGAAGTCGCGCATCGCCACGGCCAGTTGGCCTTCGCCCATCCTTCGAACCTGGCCGGAACCAAGGTGGCCATCGACAGCGGCGTGAACGTTCTGGCGCACGCTCCCAGCGTCCCCGAAGGGGTCGATACCGCACTGCTCCAGTCCGTCATCGACCATCGCATGTCGATGATCCCGACCCTGAAGATGTTCGCGACCACCGCGTCCACCGATCCGTCGTTTCTCAACCCCATTTACGCCATCGTCCGCCAGTTCCATGTTCTGGGAGGCGACCTGATCTTCGGCACCGACGTCGGCTACATGACCGATTACACCACCGCGGATGAATTCGCCGCCCTCGCCAAGTCCGGCTTAACTCCCCGCGTTATTCTGCGAATGTTAACCGTCGCCCCCGCCACCCGTTTCGGTGTCGCAGCCCTGAAGGGAACCGTCACTCCCGGCAAAATGGCCGACCTCGTGGTCCTCGACGGCGACCCCATGACAGACCCGGCCGCGTTCTCAAGAATCCAATTCGCGATAAGAAACGGCCGCCTGATCTACGAGCGCTGATAGTCTTACCGTTTGTGGCGCGCGCGCTCGTTGCGCGCCGCGTCGACACTCGTGTCGCCGCCAGGGCGCTTCGCGAATGCTCACGCCACCACCTCCGCGTTCGAGCCCCATGCGTCAGCTTGGGGCCAGTGCGGGCATGGAAAATAGCCCCAAGCTGACGCATGGGGGCTCTACCGCAGCAGATAAAAAACGTCGGTTCGCCGCCGCGCCGGATCCTCCTCGTGGTGGCCATAAATCTCCCAATTCGTCCCCTCCATCTCGCGCCCATTCGCGGCGCACCATTCGCGAATTGCCTTATGTACATCGCCCAATAATTCATAGGGCCCCATGTGAACCACCATCGCCGCCGGCCCTGCGGGCGTCGCGACGCAACGGATCTCGCCCGCGTCTTCGAATTTCTCAAACACCCGAGCACCCGCTTCCATCCACTCGCGCCGGTAAATCGCGACGTTCTGCCCGTCCGATTTCACGCCCGATCGCTTGATGAAATCCCAGGCAACGCCAAGCAGCCCCAGCATCGTCGCCGATACGCGGCCCTTTTCATAACCGCCGCGCGCCGCTGCAATCCAATGCGGCTTGACCTGTTGAACAGTGACCGTGTAGCCCATGATTCGCTAGAATAACCTACAGAATGCCAGCTTGGAAACGCATCCCGAACCACATCGCGGCCGTGGCCGTAGCCCTCTTATTTCTGACCGCTGGAATCTGGAAAATGACCGACCCGTTCACCTGGGCCCGCATGGTGGAGGACCTGCGCGTCCCTTTTCAATTCAGCTTGCCCTTGACGCTGTTGCTGGCCGTCTCGGAAACCCTGGCCGGCGCACTGGTTCTGGTCCCGAAATTCCGCCGCTGGGGAGCCTCGCTCGCCGCTCTTTTACTGGTTGTGTTCATGATTTATATCGGAGTCAACTACTCCGCACTGCTAGGAAAGGATTGCAGTTGCTTCCCCTGGGTGAAGCGCACGGTCGGACCAGGCTTCTTTGCCGGCGACGCCGCCATGCTGCTGGCGGCGATGATCGCCGCTTGGTGGTCCAGACCTCCTGAGGGGGTTCGCAAGGCGGGAATCGTTGCGGTCGTCATAGCCGCTGTCACCGCATCCAGCTTCGGCGTAGCAACGGCACGACTGAGCGGCACCAAGGCGCCGGAAATCATCACCGTCGAGGGCAAGCCTTTTTCGCTCCAGCACGGGCGCATTTTTCTGTTCTTTTACGACCCGCAATGCGGCCACTGCGACGCGGCCGCGCGGCACATGTCGAAGTACCAATGGAAAGATGACGTTACCGTCATCGGCATCCCCACGCAGCAGCAGCAATGGGCGGCTTCCTTCCTCACCGATACCGGGTTAAAAGCGAAGACTTCGCTCGATCTCGATTTGCTCAAAAAGACGTTCCCCTTCGGCGACCCCCCGTACGGAGTCCTGATCGAGAACGGCCGCGAGCGCGCCCCGGTGCCTCACTATGACGAGCCGGAGCCTTCGGAAACGCTGAAGAAATTGGGACTGATCAACTAACCCCACGCAGACCAGGCTGCGGAAAAACGCAGCCGATCACCCGTTGAGGAGCCCCATGCGTAAGCTTGGGGCTATCTTCATGCCCGCAAAAGCCCCAAGCTGACGCATGGGGCTCGACCGCCGGAGAGCGGTGAAACCGCCATGCGTGACGCATGGGGCTAAGGCTTCTTTCGGTCCCAGAACACCGTACAATCGCCGACCTTCGCCTTCTGCTGGTAAACGCCAGGCAGGGGCTCTTCGGTCAGTTTGTCGTCGTCATCGCACGTCGCGATGGTGTCAAAAATGCCCGCCTTCACTTTGCGGGTAAGCTCTTCTTTCGGGAAGATATGCAACTCTGCTTCTAACTGATTAGAAAGATGCAGCTTATGAGTGTCGGCATATTCCATGCCGGAGGGGGGGATGCGGTGGTCGATGAAATAGATAGCTTCATCGGCGTCGATCACCGCGCCCGATCGAGACACTTCGTCCACCTTCTTGGCGATCTTCTCCCAGTCCGACCACCGGAACTCGTTTTTACCCGTGTTGAGAGTCCGTCCGATTCCCAGGCACATGAGCACAGTCAGCAGCAACATCACCCAGCGAGGCTTCTCCGGACGGCCGATGTGAGTGCCGGCGTAATATAAACCCACAGCGCAGATAATCGACGTAAACGGAATAATAAACAAGTAGTAACGGGCAAACGTCGGCCGCACGTACAACAGGTACGCGCCCTCCACCGCGCTCAACCAGATGCACAACTGCAATTCCCGCCTCAGGGCGATGGGAATGTCGTTGCGAGCCATGAAAATCAGCCCGAACAGCAGCAGCAGACCCGCAACCATCGCATGAGGTGATTCGAGCCAACTCAATGCAACATCGATATTTTGTTTCCCCGATTCGGACCAATCAACGGTCCGGTAAAACAGGTGGAATTTCACCGCTCCAAAAAACACCTGCTTCGGCGATTTCACAAAAAGGCGGAGCAAGGGGAGAAACGGAATCAACGCTCCGGCCAGAAACACCAGGATCCTTTTAACTCTTGCTCCAGGAGCCCGCAGCATCCACACGAACAGCACCGGGCCCATCGGAACGGTCAACAGCGACGAGGCGGCGGCCGCGCCGGCGCAGAATCCGGCGCCAAACGCGAACCTGGCGTCATCGCGCTTCACGTTGGCAACGGTGAAGCGGAAGGCGGCGACAATGGCCAGCAGGCAGACGGCGTAGCCTTGGCCGATGGTCCCGAATTGAACGACTTGCGAATTCAGGCCGATCATCATGACCACGGCCAGGGTCAGCGGCAAGCGCCAGTTGCGGCGCCATAGGCCGCCATTGAACCGGTCGAGAACGTAGGTGCCGGTGAGCCACAGCGCTCCCATGGTGCAAACGGTTGAAAGAGCGTGGGCGGTGTGCCAGTTATCGCCGAAAAGGCGCATCCAGAAGGCGTTCCAGTATGCGTAGAGGGGCGTTTGGGCGTGGAAGAAGTCGAGGTACGGGCGCATCCCCTTCAGAATCAGCTGCGCGGCGAGAAGATGGAAGCCTTCGTCCCAGGCGAAGGCCCAGGTCTGTGCGTAGGCCATCAAACCAGCGCCGATGAGGGCTATCAAGCCTAATAGATAGCTGCGTTCGCGAGTCAATTGTACATTCTCGCACGCAGGTCAGCCCCATGCGTCAGCCTGGGGTTAGTGCGGGCACGGAAATAACCCCAAGCTGACGCATGGGGCTCGATGGCCGGAGTTCGCAGTAGAATGGTCGGTATGAAAACTTGGCTTCGCATATTTTTTGAGGATTCTTGGGGAGTCATAATCACCCATGCGAGAGCCAAGTGAGTAACGGCGATCATCAAACATCCGACGCGCTGGTTTTTTTCGGCGCGACAGGCGATCTGGCGTTTAAACAAATCTTTCCCGCCCTATTGGCATTGGTGGAGAGGCACGGGCTGAACATTCCAATTGTGGGAGTGGCGAAGGCCGGCTGGAATCTGGAGCAGTTTCAGCAAAGAGCGCTTGACAGCATCAAAGCGCACGGGTCTTTTGACGAAGCGACTTTCAAGAACTTCGCGCAGTTGCTGCGCTACGTGGACGGCGACTATCGCGATCCGCAGACGTTCGCCGATTTGCGGACGGCGCTCAGCGGTGCGAAACGGCCTCTGCATTACCTGGCGATTCCACCGTCGTTTTTTGCAACGGTTGTCGAGGGGTTGTCGAAAGCGGAGTGCGCGCTCACGGCTCGCGTGGTGGTGGAAAAACCGTTCGGGCGCGACCTCAATTCGGCGCTGGAACTGAACGCGATTCTGGAGAAGAGTTTTCCCGAGTCGGCCATTTTCCGGATCGACCATTTTTTGGGCAAGGAGCCGGTGCAGAACATACTGTATACGCGCTTCGCTAATTTTTTCTTTGAGCCGGTGTGGAACCGCACGCATGTCGAGTCCATTCAAATCACCATGGCGGAGGATTTCGGTGTGAAGGGGCGCGGCGCATTTTACGATTCGGCGGGATGCATTCGGGACGTGGTGCAGAATCACCTGCTGCAAATACTGGCCTGCCTGACGATGGACCCTCCGCGGATGCAAGTGCCGGATTCCATCCGGGACGAAAAATCGAGAGTGCTGAAGGCGGTGCGGCCGCTGGCACACGAGGACATCGTGCGCGGGCAGTTTCATGGATACCGGGAGGAACCAGGCGTTCATCCTGAATCGGATGTCGAGACGTACGCGGCGCTGCGTTTGTTTATCGACACGTGGCGGTGGGCTGATGTCCCGTTCTTTATTCGCGCTGGCAAGTGTCTGCCGGTGACCGCGACCGAGGTGATTGTCGATTTCAAGCGGCCACCGCGCGAAACGTTCGGCGAAAAAGTGACGGGACTGGGCGATCATCTGCGGCTGCGGCTGAGTCCCGACGTTTTAATCGCGCTGGGGATGCGGGTAAAGCAACCGGGCGAGCACATGGCGGGCGAGCCTGTGGAACTGATCGCGACGCATCAGACGGGGAGCGAGATGGCTCCTTATGAGCGGCTGCTGGGAGATGCGTTGAAGGGCGACCAGTCGTTATTTGCAAGCGAGGAAGCGGTGGAAGCGCAGTGGCGTATTGTGGATCCGGTGCTGAGCGAAGGCACGGCGCTCCACGGGTATCAGCCGGGGACATGGGGACCAGCGGAGGCGGACAGGCTGACCGCGGAGTATGAAGGGTGGATCGATCCGAAGGCGTCGAGCGCGAAGATGTAGTGCTGCGACCGGATGATTTGTTGGCAATTCAGCCCCATGCGTCAGCTTGGGGCTTGCACTGGGAACCGCAATAGCCCCAAGCTGACGCATGGGGCTCCACGGCGCGTCGCCCTATCCGGTCGCAGCACTAGCCGCTCGAAACACAGCCTATTAGAGACTTTACTGGCGCGTCAGTAAGCGCACCGAGTTGTTCCCGCTATCGGCGAAATACACGTTGCCGGACGACGTCACGGCTACCGCTTTCGGGCCGTTCATCTCCGCCTGCGTAGCCGGGCCGCCGTCGCCTGTGTAGCCTTCGGTGCCGTTGCCGGCGATGGTGGTGACGATTCCGCCGATCGGGAACAGGCGGATGGCCTGGTTGCCGGTATCGGCGACGTAGACGTTGCCCAGCGCGTCCACTGCGATGCTCGAGATCTGGCTGAACTGGGCGAACGTGGCCAGGGCGCCGTCGCCCGCGTAGCTGAGCGTGCCGTTGCCGGCGACCGTCGAAATGGTTCCGTTGGAGGAGACCATGCGCACAGCGCCGTTATTCGAATCGGCGACGTAGACGTTGCCCGCCACATCGAGAGCCACGCCGACGGGATAATAAAATTGCGCCGCGGTCGCTGGGCCTCCATCGCCCGAGTAGCCCACGCTGCCGTTGCCGGCGATGGTGGAGATGACGCCGGTGGACGCGGTTACTTTCCGAATCCAACCGTAAAAATCGGCGATGTAAAGATTGCCGGCGGAATCGACTGCCAGGCCGAAGGGAGCCATCATTTTCGCCGAGGTCGCGGCGGCGCCGTCGCCCGAATAACCCTGGGAGCCTCCCGTGCCGGCGACGGTGGAAATGACACCGGCCGGAGTGACCTTGCGCACCACCGAATTGTTCGAATCGGCGATGTAGAGATTGCCGGCGGCGTCGACGGCGAGCCCGGCGGGCTGGCTTAACTGCGCGCTGGTGGCCGGCCCTCCGTCACCCGAGAATCCGGAATTTCCGTTGCCGGCGATAGTGGTAATGACGCCCCCGGGCGAGACCATGCGCACCCGATTATTGAGGAAGTCCGCGATGTAGACGTTGCCCGAGTGATCCACCGCGACGCCGTCCGGAGCGCTCAGCTGCGCGCTGGTGGCGGGGCCGTTATCGCCTCCGAAATTCGCTTGCCCGTTTCCGGCGATGGTCGAGATGGTGCCGCCGGCGATCTTGCGGATGCGGTTATTCCAGCGGTCGGCCAGATAGAGATTGCCGGCCGAATCGAGGCAAATGCCGCGCGGCGCGGAGAGCTGCGAGCTGAGCGCAGGGCCTCCATCGCCGGCGAAACCATAGCCGCTGTTGCCTGCGAACGTGCTGATGTTGCCTCCCGTGGCGGCGACTTTCCGGATGCGATTATCGGCGTAAGTGGCGATGTAGATATCGCCCGCCGCATCGACCGCGACGCCCGCGGGTCCGGCCAGCTCGGCGGAAGTGGCCGCCCCGCCGTCGCCCGAGTAGCCGAACATTACGGTCACTGCATTCGACACGATGGCGGTGCTGCCGGCGATCGTGTTGATGTTGCCGTCGCTGGTGATCTTGCGCACGTTGGCGTTGTTGGTGTCGGCGATATAGACGTTGCTGCTGGAATCGACCGCGACATCAAGAGGTCCGTCCAGATTGGCGGCGGTGGCGGCGGCGGTG
>Ga0182024_10002277_pt1 | contig 48048 bp, 51 predicted proteins | sample P32metaG_FD_120480 | JGI IMG/M metagenome (GOLD analysis project Ga0182024, IMG submission 120480) | Permafrost microbial communities from Stordalen Mire, Sweden - P3-2 metaG (Illumina Assembly) | ecosystem: Environmental > Terrestrial > Soil > Wetlands > Permafrost | place: Sweden: Stordalen... | reverse complement strand
GGCGGCGTGCGCCCTGGGCTATTGCGGCTGGGAGGGCGACGGCCTGGAGACGGTGGCGGAGGTGGAGGAGTACTTCGCGCGGATGTGCTTCGAGATCGACCAGCGGCTGGGCGAGCCGGCCGCTTGCCGGTGGTTCCTCAACTGGTACGACGAGACGCCGCGGGACGAGATGCGGCGGCTGTTGCTGGCCGAGGTCAACCGCGCCCTGGCGCGGCGGGCCGGCGACGAAGACGACGAGGAGGCGGCCGAGGGCGACGAGAGCGCCGCGGCCTAATTACCCGATAAGCGACCCGGAAACACCTGTTCAACATCGGAGGGAAGGAACATGTTGTGTCGGCACTGCCAGCGCGTCCGGTCGAACCGCCCCCGCGGCCTCTGCTGGTCCTGCTACTACACGCCGGGGGTCCGCGAGAAGTACCCGTCCACGAGCAAGTTCGCCCGCCGCGGCGTGAGCGACTTCAACGGCCGGCCCGCCACGGCCGCCCGGCCGACCGCGGCCGCGCCCGGCTCGGCGGAGAAGATGGCCGTGTTGGAGGAGCGCGCCCGCCTGGGCCTGTCGCTGTGGCACCCGCTCGACGCGCCGATGGACGTGGAGAGCCGTATGCTCGGCGTCGCCTAGACGTTGGCCAAGAGATTCACCACAAAGACACGAAGGGCACAAAGGAACTCGATCTTCCTTTGTGCCCTTCGTGTCTTTGTGGTACACGCATGAGCGACGACCGACGCGCCCGCCGGAAGAACGCGGCCTTTTGCGCGGCCCTGGCGGTGCTGCTACTGGCGCCGCACCTGTTCACGGGCTTGCCGCGCCCCGACAGCCCGTATCCCGTCCTAGGCCCCGCGCGCGTCCTCATCGGCGACGAGCCGCACTACCTCCTCCTCCTCAACAGCATTCTCAACGACGGCGATCTCGACCTCGCCAACAACTACGCCAACGTCCACGCCGGCGGCGACCAGGCCGGCGAACGCTTCGCCGCTGTCCGCACCCTCGACCACCACACCCAAATCGTCGTGGACGGCCGGCGCGTGGACTGGCGCGAGTATTACGATTTCGTCAAAGGCTCCTGGCGCACCGACGCCGCGGGCGTCGTCCATCCCGTCCCCAAACCCGGCGCGGCCGCGCCTCCCCCCGGCGCCCCGGAATACTCCACGCACCAGTACGGCGGCGCCTTCCTGCTGGCGCCCCTGCTCTACCCGCTGCGCGGCACGACCTGGCTGGAGCCGGCCGCGCTGCTCTGCTCCGGCCTCGCCGTCGTGGGCGCGATGCTGCTCTACCGCCTGTTGCTGCGCGCGTTCACCGACGACGCCTTCACGATCAACGCCGTCACGGCCGTCGCCTTCCTCGGCTCGCCGGTCTGGTTCTACGGGCGGTCGCTGTTCCTGGAGGGGCTGCTGACGTGCTGCATGGTCGGCGCCTACGCCCTGGCGCTGCGGAAGGGGTGGGCCTTTGTTCCCGGCCTGCTCATCGGCGTCGCTATCCAGCTCAAGCCCAACCTGGCGCTGGCCGCCCTGCCGCTGTTCGCGGACCTGCTGGCGCGGCGGCAATGGCGGCGGGCGGCGGCGATGGCCCTTCCAGTCGCCGCCTCGGTGGGGTTGCTCATGTGGCTCTATGCAAAACTGTACGGATCGCCGCTGACGCCGCCGCAGCCGTTTCTGCTCGGCAATTTCCTGGAGGGGGCGTGGGGACTGCTGGCGTCTCCACAAGTCGGGCTGTTCGTCGTCTGCCCCGTCGCGGCGCTGGCGTTCTTCTGTTGGCCGGCGTTCGTGCGGAAAAAGGGCCGCCCGGCGGTCCAGATCGGGACGGGGTTCGTCCTGTTCTTCGTGTTGATGGCGAGTTATCAGATCTGGTGTGCCGGAGCGTGCTACGGCCCGCGCCACCTCGTCCCCGTACTGCCGTTGCTGCTGGCGAGCCTGGTGGCGCTGCCGGAAACCCGGCTCTATCGCAGCGCCGCCGGCAAGGCGCTGACGTGGGGACTGGCCGCCGTTTCCGTGGCGGTCAACGGATTTGCCGTGTTCTTTTACTGGACGTGCTGGGGCGACAATCCGTATCGCGCGTTCGTGATGTTGTTCTGGTCCTGATTCGTTCGGTCATCCCAGAATCCGGTCCCAGCGCGCCTTGTGGTAGGCGACCTTTTGCGCCGACGACATCTTCGTGAAATCGACGGCTTCCCTGCCGGCGGCCAAGCTCTTCGCCTTGCCGTTGCAATGCCCGTTGCAACCGCAGTCGGCGTGTACCTTCTCCGGCGCCGCCCCGGCCGGTTTCGGCGCGGGCGGCGCGCTGATGACCTTGCCGTTGCCGCCATAGCTCATCAGGTTGGTCTGCAATTTCATGTCGTCTTCGAGCGACCGCTGCGGCTTGACGCCGAGCCGTTGCAGGACGCCGTGGTAGGCCCGCACGGCCTCTTCGGCGCCGACCTCGCCGTCGGCGATCAGCCGCAGGAAACGGATGAACGCGAACTGGTTCTCGGCGTTGTTGATCTTGCGGCCGAACAGCGCCACGCGGGCGCCGTACTTCTTTGCCTCGCTCAGTAGCTTAAAGGCGTCGTAGGTGGTGCCGGCGCCGCCGCCGAGGATGCCGACGACGAGGTGCGGGTCGTAGTGGACCAGTTCCTCCATCGCCTGCGGGCCGTGGTAGACCATCTTGAGGAAGATCGGCCGGCCGGCCTTGGTGACGCCGCCGAGCGTGCGAACGATGGTGTCGTTGATGAAGGCCGGGACCAGGCTCGCCTCCACCGCCTCCGGTCGATTGGGGTCGAATACCTCCAGGAAATGGCGGAAACTTTTACGCTCGCACTCCAGGCGGAACTGCTTGTACTCCTCCAGGGCGGCACGGTCGAGGGCCGTGTCGTTGTTGAAGGTAAGGCTGTAGAGGCCGAGGTCGGCGCCGAGCCGGCGTTCCTCCGGCTTGCATTCGGCGCGGCCGCATTGAATGTGGTCGAGCGTGGCGGTGCGGAACGGCAGCGAAGGGTCGGTGGGATAGCGGCTTCCGCGGATGATGTGAACGTCGGTGGTGTCGTTGGCGCGGGCGGCCGGCGTGACGGGGCTGTTGTCGAAGAGGCGCTTCTCGATGGTCAGCGCCTCGCTGGTGCTGGCCGACATCAGCATGATGTCCACGAGTTTCTCTTCGACGATCCGGGCGATGATGTCGCGGAACTCGGCGAGGCTGCGATAACGGACTTCGCCGGGATGAGATTCCGGTGACTTGCCCGGCGCGCCGATGGACAGCGCCATGTCGGGATCCTTGGCGTCGGCGAGGATGAAGTCCTTGCAGCCGCGCGGGTCCGCGTGGATGCGGGCCAGCTTCAGGTCAAGCGATTTCTGGACCATGTGTATGCTCTCAATTATTCACCGCCAAGACGCCAAGGACGCCAAGCATTTCTCTTGGCGTCCTTGGCGTCTTGGCGGTGAGATCATTTCTTGACCGTCTGCCAGGCCGAACGCGGGATGGAGTGGCCGTTGCCCTGCGGGACCGCGTTGCCGCGCGGCGCCGGCGCCTCCGCGCCCGCCGCCCGAACCGTGCCGATTCGCGCCTCCACCTGGTCGATGATTTCGCGTAGCACCCGCGCCGAATTCTGCACGCCCGTTCGCTCCTTCGGCGTCAGCGCCAATTCGATCTGCCGCCGCGCCCCGCCGCAACCCACTTCCGTCGGCACCGACAGGCACACGTCGCGGACGCCGTACAAACCCTGTTGCAGGGTGCTTACCGGCAGGATACGCCGGCCGTCCTGGGCCAGCGCCTGAACCACTTCGCGGATCGACAAGCCGACGCCGAAGCCGGAACCGCCCTTGAGCTTGATGAGCGTGGCCCCGGCCGTCTTCGTTTCCTCGAAGACTTCCTTGGCCACGGTCGGGTTGAATCCCGGCCATTGTTCCAGCGGCAGCCCGGCCACGGTGGCGCTCGACCAGACGGGGACCATGCTGTCGCCGTGTTCGCCGAGGATCATCGCCTGCACCTGCGTCGCCGGCGCCTGGAGGCGGCGGGCGAGGTAGCTGCGGAAGCGCGACGTGTCGAGCTGCGTGCCCAGGCCGATGACGCGCTGCCACGGCAGGCCGGCCCGATGCACCGACAGATACGTCAGCACGTCCACCGGGTTGCTGACCACGACCAGATAGGCGTCCTTTTTCAGGCCGGCCGCCTTCACCTGTTCGAGTATACCCAAAAAGAGATCGACGTTGCGGTTGATGAGGTCGAGTCGGCTCTCGTCCGGCTTGCGCCGCAGGCCGGCCGTGATAACGACGATATTGCTCGACGGAATGTCGCTGTAGTCGCCGGCCGTGATGCGCTGGTCGGCGGGGACGAGGCTGGCGCCGTTGAGCAGGTCGGTCGCCACGCCCTGGGCCACGTCCTTGTTGGCGTCGATGACGCAGATGCCGCTGACCACGCCGCCGCACTGGAGCGCGTATGCGGTCATGCTGCCGACCAACCCGCCGCCGCCGATGATGCTGACTTTCATGCGTGAGACGCCTTCATTCCAGAGAGAGTTGGTCGGAGGATCGTTTCGGCGGTTCCGAAGTCACCTGTTCCGACGCCTGTTGTGGAGGCCGGACGGCCGGCGCTTCTCCGGGGTCCGGCGCCGCGGCCGCCTTCCCCTTGAGCATGTGCAAGCGGAAGACGCCGACGCGCGTCAGGACGATGGCGATGGCCGCGATCCAGGCCGCGCCCCAGATACATTTCAGAATCGGCCACATCAGGTCGTTGCCGAACACGTCGCCCATGACCCAGATTACGGCCGACGCCACGGCCGTGGCGCCGGCCAGCGACACCAGCGACACGGTCATCGAAAAGCTCAGGGCGCCGGACTTGTACCACGGCGCCGCCGTCGGCCGCCGCGGCCCGGTCCCGATCGGCTCCGGCGGCGGCACGGCCTGCTCCGCCGGACGGAAGTAGCGGCGGAAATACCAGCCGATGATCGTCAGCCGCGTCAGCAGCGTCGCCGCCACCGCCACCAGACAGCAGCCCCCCAGGATGCGCAGCGTCATGTCGAGCGCCAAGGGGTAGTCTTGCCAGTCGCCCAGCCACCAGATCAGGGCCGTGGCGACGGCCGTGCCGGCCACATAGGCCGCGGCGATCACGAAGGTGACGAAGCCGGACTTTGTTGATCCTGGATCGATCATGATTCCTACCGCCGGCCTCAAACCCCGGCGCCGTTGAGCGCGGCCATGACCTGATCCGTAATGGCGCGGACCAAATCGTCCGTATCCGGCGCGCCGTTGCGGCCGTTCGTGGTGTGGTACGACACGGGGGCGTCGTCGTCCCTGGCGAAGGCTTTAGGCTCCAGCTCGTAGGCGCCGGTCGGGCCGTTGAAAGTGCTGGGGCCGCACAGCTCGCAGTCCGGGTTCTTGAAACGGACGTCGTCGTAACCCAATCTCTTCTTAAAGCCCATCAGCTCCCTCGTCTGCGCTTCGCTGAAGTAGTTGACGCGGCCGAGCTGCCGGGCGAGGATCAGGATCTTGCAGTAGGCGTCGATGATTTCCGTGTTGAAGTAGGCCTTTTCCAGGTCGGGGCCGAACGTGACGGTGCCGTGGTTGGCGAGAATGATCGTATTGCAATCGCGGACGTAGGGCAACACGCAGTCGGCGAACTTCTGGGTCCCCGGCGTCTCGTATTCGGCGATGGGCACCTCGCCGAGGAAGACCTCGACCTCCGGCAGCACGCACTTGGGGATCGGCTCCTGGGCGACGGCGAAGGCGGTGGCGTGCGGCGGGTGGCAGTGGACGCAGCCCATCACGTCGGGCCGGGCCTTGTAAACGGCCAGGTGCAGCAGCACCTCGCTGGTGCGCTTTTTCGTCCCCGCGAGCTGTTTGCCCTCGTAATCGACTTTGCAGATGTCTTCGGGCTTGAGATAGCCCTTGGACACCATCGTCGGCGTGCAGAGGACTTCGCGGTCGTTGAGGCGGATGGTGATGTTGCCGTCGTTGGCCGCCGCGAAGCCCTTGGCGTAGAGGCGGCGGCCGATTTCGCAGATCTGTTCTTTGAGTTTATGCTCGTTCATGATCATCCGCTGGTTGTAGCGTCCATACTAACCCGAAGCGCGAGCGAGGTTTTGACCTCATCCCTCGCTTGCGCTTCGGGTTAGTTTAAGAGTCGCTTGGGGACACAATTACTTGATCCAAAATACACGCGCAGTACGCATCCACGGGTTTCTTCTTCGGATGAAACGGCGCCGCCGCTTCCGCCCCTTCGCTGAAGCCGATGCGGCCGCCGACGCCCGCACCCAGGTCGTCATAAATCACCAGGTCTTCGCCGTCCGGCCCGCTCCCCTCCCGCAACGCCTTGAGGCTGAACGGCACGCCGATCACCCAGCGGGCGCCGACCAGCGTGGGATGGACGCGCGACAGCGTCACCGAACCGATCACCTCAGCGATGCGCATGGCCGTCCAGCTCCCGCAAGGTACACGCCGCGCCGTCCGGGCAGGCCGGGGATTCCGGCCGGCAGAGCAGGCGGATCATTTGCCGCACCTCGAAGAACGTCCGGCCCGGCATCTCCACCGCCAGCAGGTTGACGCCGAGCGACAGCGTCGCCCGCGCCGCCTGATGGATCGTGACCGCCGCCGCCGCCCGCAAGCCCGGCAGCTTGTTGGCCACGCAGCAAATCAGCCCCGGATCGTCGCAAAAAACCACGCCGCCCCGGCACTCGCCGCGCGCCACGCACTCCGCTACCGCTCGCGCCCACCGGCACGGCAGCCCGTCGCCGGCGGCCGGCAGTTCCCGCAAACGCAAGCCGTCGCGGGCCAGCGCCGATAGCGCACCGCGCACCAGCGGATACGGCCGCTCCTCCGCGAACAGGTAGTTCGGCGCTTCCGCCTGTTCTTGCGGCCTTCGCCGGATAATTCGCACCCCGTTCGACCGCAATTCTTCCGCGGCCAGCGGCGTCACCACGGCGTCTTGGGAGAGCGACAACTCGCGCGAGCCGTTCAGGTTGCGGCGCAGGTCTTCCGCCGACAGGACGCGGCCCTGCCAGTGCAGGATCCGCCCGTTCGTCTTCGCGTCAGTGGCAATCCCGTCCGCCTTCATTCGTCGCACATCCCGCAAACCATCCAGCGGATCGGCGAGTTCTTGGCGCCGACCAACTCCCGCACCGCGGCGCCGTCGTTCGTCAGGATCACCCGCGACCCCGCCCCCGCTCCGAGGTGGTCGATGGCCAGCAGCGGTTCGCCGTCTTCACCGCCGTTCGCCAGCAACAGCTGCACCAGCAGCAGCCGCCAGCCCTTCATCGTGGCGTGCTTCACCGTCGCCGTCGCATGGCCCACTACCCGGCCGATCTGCATAAAAAGCTCTCAGTTCTCAGCCATTCCCGGCGCGTCAATCGGCCGACGGCATCATCTTCTTGTCTCCGGGCTTCCCGTCGTCGCCCCTCTTTTCCATGCCGTCCAGTTGCCTCTGGATTTTATCGATCTTCACATTCGCCTGATGCACTCCGTGCGACACCACGACGAAGCCGATGAACATGATGACGGTCATGGCCAGGAGGAAGAAGAACGCCAGCACCGTGAGCAGGCCGCTCTTGCAGCCCGCGACCCACGCCGCGGCCGGCGGCTTGGCCCGTTGCGGCGCCGGGGCGTGATGTTCGGGGTCCGGCGCAAAGAGATCCGGCATGTCTCGCGTTCCTCCCTCTACCGTCTCATAACACTCGCAACGCCCCAACCGTCGTGGAACGCCGTTGCCGCGTGAAGGTAAGCGGCGTGGTCACGCCTTCGCCGGTCGGCGTGGCGATGCTGAAGCTGAGATAGCCCTCACCGCCGAGGCCGACGCCCGCCGTGCTCGGCCCGTTCTGCACGAATAACGTCGTGTCCATCTCGCGGCCCATGTGCGTGATCGTCTCCAGGTTGCGCGAATGGATGATGCTGGTGTGTTTGAAGCCGTGTTCATATTTCTTCGCCAGAGCGATGGCGGAGTCCACGTCCGCCGTGCGGACGAACGGCACGAACGGCATCATCTGTTCGTGCTCCACGAACGGATTCGACTCGTCGGTCTCGCCGAATAGCAGCTCCGTTTCGGCAGGAACGGAGAAGCCGGCCATCTCGGCCATGCGGGCGGGGTCTTGGCCGATGAAGTCCTTATTCACATGGAGATGTTTCTTATCATCCGCGGTGAACGCCGCCTTCGTCAGCGCGTCGATCTGCCCGGCGTTGAGGCGGACGCCCTTGTGAGCGGTCATGGCATTCATCAGCTCGTCGAAGATCGACGCGACGGCGAAAACCTCCTTTTCACCAATGCAAAGGAGGTTGTTGTCGTAGCCGCCGCCGACGACGATGGAGCGGGCGGCGTTGTCGAGGTCGGCCGTTTCATCAACCACGACCGGCGGGTTGCCCGGCCCGGCGACGACGGCGCGTTTCGGACTGCGGAGGGCCGCCCGGCCGACGGCGGGGCCGCCGGTGACGCAGAGCATCCGCACGTCGCGGTGGTCGAAGATGGCTTGAGCGGATTCCAGCGTCGGCGTCTCGATGATGGTGATGAGGTTGTCGATGCCGATGGCGTCGAAGATGGCCTGATTGAACAGGCGGACGCCTTTGCACGCGATGCGGGCGCCGCCGGGGTGCGGGTTGCAGACGATGGCGTTGCCGCCCGCCAGCATGTTGATGGCGTTGCAGGCCAGCGTCGGCAGCGAATGCGTGACGGGCGTGATGACGCCGATGACGCCGAAGGGCGCGTATTCCTGGAGGGCGATGCCGTTCTCGCCGCTGAAGGCGTCGGTGCGGAGGAACTCGACGCCGGGGATGCGGTCGGCGATGACCTTGAGCTTTTCGATCTTGGCCGCCAGCCGGCCGATCTTCGTCTCTTCCAATTCCTCGCGGCCGAGTTGTTCGGCCTGTTCGCTGCAAATCTGACGGATGCGGGCGATGGCGGCGCGACGGTCGTTCAGGCCGCAAGCCCCGAAGCGCTTCTGCGCCGCAGACGCGGCGGCGACGGCCTCGCCGACGTCGTTGAAAACGCCGCGGGCGGTGCCCTTGCCGTGGCCGTTGCTGGCGGCCTGTGCTTTGCCATTGCCGTTGCGGACCTGGGCCAGCACCTGCTGCACCACGCCGCGGATGAGTTCGTCGGTGACTTGCATGATTCAGTTGTCCTTTTTCACCGCGGTGAAATCTCTTATTCCCTCGCCGAGAAGACCGTTCGGCCCTCGACGTTGACGCTGTCCACGATGCCGATGACGGCGCAGTCGATCGGCAGTTTTTCCGTCTCCGGCGTGAAGCGGGCGCTCGACCCCTGCGAGATCAGCACCATTTCGCCCTGCCCCGCCCCCACCGCGTCCACGCACACGAAGGTCCGGCCGGTGCCCATCAGGCGGTCGCGCTTCTGCGGATCGACCCGCAACGGTTCCACGGTCAACAGCTTTTGGCCGGTCATCGACGCGACCTTCTGCGTCGCCACGACCACGCCGGTGACCTTCGCCAAAAACATGACCGCCTCGCTCCGTTATTGTCCTTCCAGCAGCGCCTTCGCCTGCCGGGCCACGACCAACTCCTCGTTGGTCGGCATGATCCAAATTTGCACGCGGCTACCCTGCGCGTGGATCGCGGCCTCGCCCTTCGCCTTTTGGTTCGCCGTCGCGTCAAGGGCGATGCCGAACCAATCCAGGTCGGCGCACACGTCCTCGCGCATCCGCGAAGAATTCTCGCCGATGCCGCCGGTGAAGACGATGGCGTCGGCCCCGCCCAACAGCACCAGATAGGCGCCGAGGTAGTGCCGCACCGACGCCACGAAAACGTCCAGGGCGTTTCGCGCCCCTTCTTCGCCGCGCGCGGCCGCCGCTTCGATGTCGCGGAGGTCGTTGTAACCGCTCAGACCCAGCAGCCCGGAACGGTTCGCCAGATCGTCGAGCAGCCGTTCCATCGTCTTGCCGGTCGCCCGCATCAGGGCCGGCAGCGCGAACACGTCGAAGTCGCCGACGCGGTTGTTGTGCGGCAGGCCGCTCTGCGGACTCATGCCGAAACTGTTGGCGACGGAATAGCCCTCTTCAATGGCGCACAAGGAGTTGCTGCCGCCGAGGTGGCACGAAATGATCTTCGCGTCCGGCTTCTTCAACAGCTGGGCCGTGCGGCCGGCGATGTAGCGGTGGCTGGCGCCGTGATAGCCCCAGCGCCGGACGCCGTGCTTCGTCGCCCACTCCAGCGGGACCGCGTACAGCCGTTCCGCCGGCGCGATCGATTCGTGAAACCCCGTCTCGAAGGCGGCGACGAGCGGGACCTGCGGCATCTCCCGCGAAAGCAGCCGCATGGCCGCGACGTACGGCGGGTTGTGGGCCGGGGCCAAGTCGGCATACGCTTCCATCGCCGACAGCACCTTGTCGTTCACCCGTTGCACGCCGGTCACGTCTTTGGCGTGGATCGCCTTGAAGCCGATGGCCGCCAGCTCCGACGGGTCCTTGAGACAATGCCGCTTCGGGTCGGAAAGCTGTTGCAAACAAAGCCTCACCGCGGCGGCGTGGTCGCGCGCCTCGACCGTCGTCTCCTCGCGGGCGCCGCCGGCCTCGACGAAGCAGGGCGACTGGGCCGAGCCGATGCGCTCGACCCCGCCGCGCGCCAGCACGCGCTCGTCCGCCATGTCGAACAGGCGGTACTTGAAGCTGGTGCTGCCCAGGTTGGCAACGAGTATTTTCATAAGAGGAACTCACCGCCAAGACGCCAAGAACGCCAAGAAGACAGTTAAAATATGTCTCTCGGTCGATTCATTGTTCCGATCTTTCCGCCGTTCTTCTTGGCGTTCTTGGCGACTTGGCGGTTCGTTTCCTATTTTCCAAGGAATGTTTCGATCACGTCCCGTTCCGGCCGCGGGATGACGTGGGCGCTGACCAACTCGCCGTTGGCGCTGGCGGCCGCGGCGCCGGCGTCCACCGCCGCCCGCACCGAACCCACGTCGCCGCGCACGAACGTCGTGCAAAAGGCGTTGCCGATCTGCACCTGGCCGGCCAACGTCACGTTGGCCGCCTTGCACATCGCGTCGGTCGCGGCGATCGTCGCGATCAGGCCCTTCGTCTCGATCAGGCCCAACGCCTCGGCGTTGCCGTTCGCGTTGCGGCCGCTGCCGTTGTTGCTCGCCATTTATGAGATCCTCTGTAGGGGTGTAACGTTCACGAACCGCTCGCGCCGACGGGGGCCGGCTCCGCCTTCTTGCCGATCAGCGGCAGCACGGCGCCGAGGTCCTCGTGCGGACGCGGGATGACCTGCACGCCGACGACCTCGCCGACGCGGCCGGCCGCCGCCGCCCCCGCGTCGATGGCGGCCTTGACCGCCGCCACGTCGCCGACCACGAAGGCCGTCACCATGCCGCTGCCGATTTTCTGCCAGCCGACCAGCGTCACGTTGGCCGCCTTCAACATGGCGTCGCTGGCCTCGACCAGCGGCACCAACCCCTTGGTCTCGATCATGCCAAGGGCTTCCAGGTGGTTGCCTGCCATCAGAAAAGTCTCCCGTTGGTTAGCCAATCCAAAGCATTTTCACCGCGGAGAACGCAGAGAACGCAGAGAGAAGACAAGAGAATGGTTTCGGAGCGATCTATGCCTTTGACACCTGTTTTGTCTTTCTCTGCGTTCTCTGCGTTCTCCGCGGTGAAACATTTTTTTACTCGAACAGTTCCAGTCGCGTCGCCTTTGCCAGGTTGACCGCGTTGCCCTCGTCCGTGTCCAGATGCACTTCCAACTTCGCCGCCGGCGACAAGCGACAAAGCAGGTCCTCCAGGATCGCCGAACAGTCGCTCTCGATCCGCAGGTTCAGCCGGTCGCCGTCCTTGACGCCGTAATGGGCGGCGTCGGCCGGCCCCATGTGGACGTGCCGTTCGTGGCGGATCATGCCGCGCTCCAGCCGGATCATGCCGGCCGGACCCATCAGGTAGGCGCCCGGCGAGTCGCGGTGGTCGCCGCTCTTCCGAACGGGAATGTCCAGACCCAACAGGATGGCGTCCGTGAACGCCAGCTCGACCTGGCTGTGGTCGCGGCACGGCCCGAGGATGCGCACGCTGGTCAACATCCGCTGCCGCGGGCCGATCACCGTCACCGCCTCTTCGGCCGCGAAAAAGCCGTCCTGGTAGAGCGCCTTGAACGGCGTCAGCGTGCGGCCCTTGCCGAACAGCCGTTCGAGGTCTTCCTGCGTGACGTGGCAGTGCCGCGCCGACACGTTGACCACCAGCTTGTTCGGCGGGCCGGCCTTGCCGTTGCCGGCGTGTCCGTTGGTCGCCGGCGCCTTCAAGGCCTCGCGCACCAGGCGCTCCACCACGAAGCGGTCCAGCGTGGCCGTACTCATGTCCGCTATTCCTCCGTCGCCTCGCCGGCCACGATCAGCCGGACCTCGCCCCGTTCCAGGATCGCCCGCTGGGCCGGACTCAGGCCGCCGTCGGTGATGAACGTGTCCACGGCGGCGAAATCGCACAAAAAGGCCAGCGCCGGCCGGCCGATTTTCGTATGGTCCGCCACGACCACCACCTCGTCGGCGGCCCGCAACATCTGCCGCTCCGTCTCGACCAGCAGGAGGTTGCTGTTGTACAGCCCCTTGGCGGTCACGCCGCCGACGCTCAAAACGGCCTGGTGGACGTGGATTTCGTCCAGCATTCGCACCGTCAGCGGGCCGAGGGCCACGCCGGTCTTGGGGTAGACGTAGCCGCCGAGCATTACGAGGTCCGTTTCGTAGCTATTGGCGAACAGCGCCGCGATCGGCAGACTGTTGGTGACGATCTGCATCGGCCGGCCGACCAGCAGCCGGGCCACCTCCAACGTCGTCGTACCGCCATCGAGCAATACCGCGTCGCCGTCGCGCATCCGCGCGACCGCCGCCTTGGCGATCTCCCGCTTCTCCTCCGGCTTCGTCGCCGACCGTTCCTCAAGGGCCGGCAGCGCCTGGCCGTCGCCGACGTAGATGGCCCCGCCGTGCGTCCGCCGCACCGCCCCCTGCTGGTGCCAGTAATCCAGGTCGCGGCGCAGCGTCGATTCCGATACCTGAACGGCCTGGGCCAGGTCGGTCAGGGCGATGAAGCCGCGCTTGCTCACTAGATCCAGCACGCGTTGACGACGTTCTTCGACCAGCACGGCATCCACCTGCCAGAACTTGATGGAAATCTCTCGCTCCGTGATTGATTCTTATCATTTATGACCGCATCGTCAACGGTTGTCAAGCACTTTCCGTCACAATTTACCGATTCATGCCATTTTCACGCGGAGGAGGATCTCACGCAAAGACGCAAAGGCGCAAAGAGCCGCGGAGAAGGACCACTCTACTCCGCGGCTCTTTGCGCCTTTGCGTCTTTGCGTGAGATCTTTTTAGGATGTATACGAGTCGATTTGTCGTCGCCTCCGCAAGAAGGCGGCGATGGCGTCCAGCTGGCCTCCCGTCAGGAACACGGCGTACCAGCAGATGGACATCGGGCTGAACCAGCCGACTTCCGTCGTCGCCCAGATGCCGAGGTGGAACGAGATCCCGCCCAGCAGCACCCACGGCCGCAGTCGACGCGACAGCACCAGAAACGGGAAGCCGATTTCAAAAGCCAACGTGCCCCACGACAAGGCCTGACACAGCCACATCGGCGGCGCCAGCCAGGCGTAAGGCACTCGGTTTAGCTCGATGTCGTTGAGCACCCAGTAGACCGCATGACCGGTGAGCCAGTCGGCGTCGGCGCCGGGACGGCCGGTCTGAATGAGGGTCGGCAGGTCGTCGACGATCTTGACCAGGCCGGTGAAGAAATACATCAGGCAAAGCTGAATCTGAATGAGCCGCACCGACCACGCCGGAATAAGCACCGGCGACGGGTCCGGCGTCAGCCCCCGCCATTTCCGCCAACGGCGCGTCATCCAGGCGTCCAGCGACCAGACCGCCCCGGCCGGCGCCATCAGGTAGAAGAGGCCGCAGCGGGCGACGGAATCGCCGCCGTTGGTGGTCTGGACGATCCGCAGGTGAAAGGAAACGGTCAGCAGCAAGGCGATGATCGTCGAAGGCCGAGTCCACAACCCCAGGGTGACGCACGCCAACGAAGCCACCCAGACGCCGAACAGCAAATACTCGTTGGCGGGCTGCTCGCACCAGTGCGTCCAGGCGTCGGCGTACCCGGCCGGCATCTGGTCGAACGGCGGCAGGTTTTTCGGCCCGCGCAGAAGACAAAAGCGGCCCGCATTGGTGCTCATCCAGTCGTCCACCTGCCCGGACGGCAGCAGGGGGTCGCCGCCGAGGTAGGGGCCGAGGTAGGGCGCATAGCTGACGAGGACCGAGAGGAGGAGCGTGGCGCCGAAAACGATGCGGAACAGGGCCAGCGGTTCGGCGCGGACGGGCCGCGTCCAGAAGTGGACGGGCGCCAGCAGCCATCGCCTCCAGAGCGGGGCGGGCCGCGTCAGCGGCGGCAGGGGGGTCATCGTAGCCTCCCGTCGGCGTCGAACGTGCCGATTTCGGTGACGCCCTGGTCCGGGTGCCGCGTCGGGTCGTCGCCGGGTTGCGGCAGATCGATCTTATGGCGGACGAGTTTCACCTTCACCGGCGTGCGCGGGTCGTCGGGGTGCGTCTCCCGCCAGCGGCGGACGCGCCCGCGGACGTAGGCCGCGAAGACCGGCAGGTCGTCCGAACGCGAACCGCGCAGCTCCTCCGGCGTGGCCCACACGAGATAGGTTTCCAGCTTGCGGCCGCGCCAGCCGCCCAGGCGGACGTAGCGGGTCAGGTCCGGCTCGTTGTCGGAAGGCAAGGTTTCGACACCGTCGTCGTCGAAGGTTATCTCGGAGTCGAGGAACCAGGCCGACCGCGCCAGCGGCGGCGGGAACATCTTCCAGCCCTGCTCGATGCCGAAGAAGTTGCCGTATTTCCTTGTAACACGATCCGTTTTATCGTAATAAGGCCGAACGTCCTTCCACCAGCCCTGCTTGGCGCACCAGTCCTCGACGGGCTTGTCCCAGAGGTCGAGCGGGTTGCGGAGCACCAGGAAGAACAGGTGCCAGCCGACGAATAAGACGACGGCGGTCGTCTTGGCGGCGGGCCACAACCACGGCAGGCGCCGTTCCAGAACCACGCAGAGCACGAAGAAGAGTTGGCAGCCGCCGACCACGGCCCAGGCGCCGGCCCAGAGCCGGTCCCGCGGGACCAGATCGCGGGACAGGAGAGTAAACGCATAGAAATAAACGAAGAAGAGCAGGGAGGTCGTAACCGCGTCCCGCCGCGCCCAGGACCGCCAGGAGGCGTGGGGCGGAAGCGGTGGCGTTTCGGGCGCGGCGGGCGCCACGGCCGGTTCGGGGCTTGGGACGATGGAATCGGGCGGCGTGGAACCTGCCATGCGGGCCTCCCGGTCGGACCCATCGGCGGCGGCCGATGCGTTCGCGGATCGCGTCGGGGAAGGCTGAATTATGGCACGGCGCCGGCGCGTGTCAAGGAGCGGCGGGCGACGGTGGCGCCGCCCTTTGAAGTATTCTTGTAGGCATAAGCTGGCGTGGATGGGTTCAGCGTGCGGGATCGCCGTCGACTCCCGCGGGGAACGGCGCGACCCGTTCAGAATCGCCAGTTGATGACGAGTTGCACCCCGTTCTCGAAGACGGTGTGCTGGCGATTAAGCGCCTGGTAGACGTCCCAGCGGACGTACTCGGCGTAAAAATCGACGTTCTTCGTGAGGGCCAGCGTAACGCCCGGCAGAACAGTTGTTGCCAGCCCGAGGGTCCTTCGTCGAAGCCCGCCGAGTACGTGAACCGGAAGGTGGCCGGGCCGGCCACGTACTGCGTCCCCGCGATGAGGTCCGTGATCCGACTGCTCGGGCCGCCCGATACGTAGCGCACGGGGTTGAGGACGCCGTAGTTCTGCAGCACCTCGCCGAACACCCGGAAGCCTCCCCGGTCGTAGGTCGCGTCGAAGGCCCAGGCGGTCAGCGTGTCGCTGCCGCCGTCCGGCAAGATGCGCTCGGCGTCGGCGACCGACCCGGAGAAGCCGAGGGCCAGCTTGGACTGGTCCGCGAGCACCCAGGTGGGGACCACGCGCACCACGCCGTTGGCGTGCTCGTGGGCGCCGGGGTAGCTTTCGATGTTGGAGCCGACGATTTCCCCGGCGACGCCGTCGTCGGCGAAGAAGAACTGCGCCACGGCGTCCACATGAAAGTCTTCCCGGAAGTTGAGCTTCGCTTCCCAGGCGGCGCCGTAGGACGGGTTCAGGTTGAAGCCGTCGAAATACGGAATCGTCCCCCAGAACGAGCCGTCGCCCGCCCCCTCCAGTCCGAACCGCTCCACGATCTGGCCGACCTTGAAGCGGCCGGCGTCGGTGTCCGCGAACAGGTAGGCCTCGTAAGTCCAGACGTCGCTCGTGTAATAGGGCCGGAACTCGCCCTGCTCGCGCAGGCGCAGCTCGACGTGGCCGCCGATTTTGGACACCGGGCCGTCGTCGCCCAGAATCATTTCGGGGTCGGCGTCGATGTACCAGTAATAGGTCCCTTCCTGGTTGGGCGGGATGCCGAAACCCGTGCGGTTCGGCCCGCCGCTGTTAAGGTGTTCCCAGTCCCAGGCGCCGACGCCGATGGGCACATGGTATTCCTTCTTTTCATTCTGGAGTTGGTCGTAGAACTGGTCGAGGCAGTCGTCGGTGAACAACGGCTTCGGCGCGATCGGCGCCCCCGGACCCTTGGCGGCCTCGGCCGAACTGCCGGCGTCCGGCGAGGCGGGGGGCGGCGGGGCGAGGTCCGTTTTGCCCAGACCTTCCGCCCCCGGCGCGACCTTGGGCGGCGGCTGATCCGTCGCGGGGGCGGCCGGCGGGGGAGCGGTCGGCTCTTGCGCCGCCGCGAAGGGCGCGGCCAGGAGCAGACCCGCGAGAGTGGTGAAGGCGAGGCGGTGACGCACGCGGTTCCTCCTGTGGCGCGACCACGCGATGAGACCGATGGGGGCCGGCCTTTCCCTCCGTGAGAGCGGCCGATCCACCGGGGTTGCTTCTTCTTTCGACCTTGAGCAATCCCGCGATACGCCAAAATCCCCCGTCGGGCGCGTCCCCTCACGCCGACTGACCCCCAAATCGTCATTCGCAACTTTGTCAGAACGTCCCCGCACTCCGGGAGCCGCTACAACGCCCCTGTCCGGTAAATCCGGTCCACGTCGCTCGGCGTCAAAGTCTCGGTCGGCCCGTCAAAAACCACCCTGCCGTCACGCAGGCCGATGACGCGATCGGCGAATTGGCGGGCCAGATCGACTTGGTGCAGGTTGCACAGGACCGTCAGCCCTTCGTGGCGCACGAGCGAGCGCAGCAATTCCAGAATGAGGCGGCCGTTCTCCGGGTCGAGGCTGGCGACCGGCTCATCGGCCAAAAGCAGTTGGGCGCGCTGGGTCAGCGCCCGCGCGATCGCCACGCGCTGCTGCTGCCCGCCGGATAGGGCGTCGGCGCGCCGGAAGGCCGCGTCGAGCAAGCGGACGCGCGCCAGGGCCGCTAGTCCCTCGGCGAGCAGGGCGGCGGGGTAGAGGCCGAGGAGGCAGCGCCACAGCGGCAGCTCGCGCAGGCGGCCGGCCAGGCAGTTCGTCAGGGCGGTGCGCCGACGCACCAGGTTGAACTGCTGTCCCACCAGGGCGATCCGCGCCCGGGCCTCACGCAGCTCTCCGGCCGGGCAGGCGGCCAGGTCGCGGCCGCCGAACCAGACCGCGCCCCGCGTCGGCCCGACCTGTCGCAGGACGCAGCGGAGCAGGGTGGTCTTTCCGGCCCCGCTCGGCCCCAGCACGGCGGTAAAGGAATGCGGCGCGACCGTGAAGCTCACGCCGTCCAGCGCGACGACGGACGGGGGGTAGACCTTGGTGAGCTGCTTGACGGTCAACATGGGTCTATTTCAGACGTTTTCGCAGGAAGGCGCTCAGGGCGTCGATGAGGCTGACCATGACCAGGATCAGGATCAGGATGGCGGCGAGGCGGGGAAAGTCGAGCAGTTTCAGGCTGACCAGCAATTCGTAGCCGATGCCGCCCGCGCCCACGATCCCGAGGACCACCGACGAACGCACGTTGTATTCCCACAGGTAGAGGCCGACGCCGATGAGGCCGGGCGTCGCTTCGGGCAGCACCGCGAAGGCGAAGGTGCGCACCCGGCCCGCCCCGGTCGCCTCCACCGCTTCGATGGTTTCCTGGGGAATCCCTTCCAGGACCTCGGCGAAGAGCTTGGCCATCGACCCCGTGGTGTGGAACGCCACCCCCAGCGCCCCGGCGAACGGCCCCAGGCCGACGACGGCGACGAACAGCAGGGCGAAAATCGCCGTGTCGATGGCGCGCAGGCCGTTGAGCAGGGCGCGCAGGGGGGGCGACAGCCAGGGCCACGGCGCGGTCGTGCGGGCGACGCAGACGGCCAGCGGCAGCGCCGCGGCCGCCGCGAACGCGGTGCCGACGACGGCGATCGCCAGCGTTTCCCACAAGGCGGACAAAAAAGAGGGTAGTTCCGACAGGTCGGGCGGCCACAGGCGGACCAGCCACTCGCCGAGCTGAGGGAGGCGGCGGACGAATTCGACGGGCGAAACCTTGGCTTCAGACATGCTCAGGGCCAGCAGCGCCAGCAGGGCCAATCCCCAGGCGCAACGCCATCCCCGGCGCCGCCGGGCGTCGCGCCGCCAGACCCGCAGCAGCGCCGGCAGGTCCGGCGGCTTCGCGGGTTCGTCGGCGCCCGGGGGCGGAGCGGGATGGGTCATTTCAGTTTGCCGACCAGATTGCCGGCGTCCTCGATGGGCGCGTAGTTGGACCCGTCGGAGGCGATGAAGCCGGTGTAGTTCTTCGGCAAGAGTTTTTCAGGCTCGTCCGCGGCGAGGTCCACGAGCGCCCTTTGCAGCCGGGTCTTCATCTCCTCCGGGAAGTCGCCGCGGACCACGATCGGGTCGTTGGGGAGCGGTTGCGATTTCCAGATGATCTTGATCTTGTTTTTATCGATGCGGCCCGTGTCGGCCAGCACGTCCAGGTTGCGGTCGTAGTCGGATGCTATATCGGCCTGGCCGCTGATGACGGCGATGGCCTGGGCGGCGTGCGACGCCCCCTCACTGTAATTGAAGACGGTCTTGGGGTCGATGTTCAGCCGCTTGAACTCGGCCGTGGGGATGAGCCAGCCGGAGGTCGATCCCACGTCGGCCAGGCTCAGCTTCAGCGGCGGCCCTTTCTTGCTTTGCGCCACCGCCTCTTCCAACGTATTGAACGGGGCGTCGGCGCGGGCCATCAGCACGGAATAGTAAATGGGCTTGCCCTTGTACTCCACCGTGGCGACCGCCTGCATCGACGGGTCGCCGTGATGGGCCAGGACGTACCCCCACGGCCCGAGCCAGGCCGCGTCGAGCGTTCGGGCGCGCAGCGCCTCGGAGATGCCGACCCAGTCGTCGACCACCGTCAGCTCGACCGGGACGTTGAGTCGGCGGCTCAGATATTCGGCCAGCGGCTCGAACTGCTTGCGGTTCTCGCCCGGCGTCGGGAAATAGGGGCCGACGCCCAACTTCAATCGAGTCAAGGGAGGGGAGGGCGCGCCGGGGGTCGTCGGCCCGCAGCCTGCCGTACACGTCCACATGCCGGCCGTCAGGAGCAGCATTCCGGACAGGAGTCGCCGGCGTGAGGTTTGTTGTAAGTTCATAATTCCGCACCTCCCTTGTAGAGGACTTCACAGAGGGGCGATAGGCTCATCCGGGGCGCCCCCGCGCCGCAACCGCTCCAGCCTGCCGGCGAGCAGCCGCCGCCGATCGACGAAGAACAAACCGCCCTTGGGGCCGCGCCGACGGATGCGGCGATGGGTCCAATGGGCCAGCAGTCTTTCCGGCCAGCGGGCCTCGCGGCGGCGGGCCTGGTACGGCCCGTCGATGAAGTACTTGCCGGCCGGGACGGGCGGCCGGACCACGGCGGCCGCCCCGCCCGGCCTCCGCAGCAGGTAGACGTCGCGGATCCAGTGCCCGACGATGATGTTGGCGACGGGATACGGCGAGGGGTTGCCCCAGAGGACGCGGCGCTCCGGCCCGTTGGAGTTGCAAAACCACGGCAGAACGGTGCGCAAGAACGCCACGAAATAGGCGTAGTCGCGCGGCTCGTAGCGCCGCCCGCGGAACATCAGCAGGATTTCACGCTTCTCCGTGCGGGCGAACCGGCGCACCTCCGCCGTGAAACGCGGGTCGCTGAAGTGGCCGATGCCGTCGGCGAAGTCGTTGAAGATCAGAATGCCGCTGTTATAGTGGGCGGCCCCGTGAATGTAGTTGATGCCGTGCGGCATGCGCCGCCGCGGACCCCAGGGGATCTCGGGGACGGCGGCCGAACGGCCGGGCATGGCGGCCAGGAAGCGGCCCACCTTGTGGACGATCCCGTCGTCGGCCCGGTCGTCCGCACCCTCCGCGCCGGCGCCCGGCGTCCGGGCGGAGCGGAACAGGATGTTCTCGGGCCAAATCGGCTTGCCGGTGGCCGGATTCAGTCCGGTGACCCACGGGTGATCCGGGCCGATCAGGCCGCACGGCATGGGCCGAAAGCGCGTGATGTCAAGCACGTGCAGGATGCCGTTGGCGTTGCTGACGAACTGTCTGGCCCAGGTAAAGGGGATCGACCCGTAATACGCAAGCATCTCGGCCAGGCGCTCGGGGCGCGAGGCCGGCGACGGGAGGTCGGACGCGACGCTCATGGGGACGTTCTCGCGGCGGTTCGGTGTACAACGACCGGCGGCGCGGGGTCAACGGGGGCCGACGGCGGCGGGCGGGACGGCGGCCGGGGCGGCGGGCGGCGGCGCGACGGCGGCGGGACGGGCGCAGCGGCGCGAGAAGAGGCAGCGCAGGGCGCCGAGTGATTTCCCCAACCCACGGCGCACCGACTCCACAAACCCGAGCGCCCGCAGCGGCGGCAACATGCCGGCCAGTCCGTGCGACGTCCCCTTGTGATCGATGTCCCCGTGGAGCACGTAGATTTCCCACAAGGCGCCGTCGGGGTCGGACGCCCAGAACTTGGTCTGGTGCGCGTAGCAGCATTCGACGCCGTCGTGTCGTGCGGTGCGAAAGCCCGCCGTCTCCAGGCGGCGTTGCACTTCGACGAGCTGCGCGGAGTTGGTTACGCGAAAGCCGAGATGATTGAGCACTCCGCCGCGAACCGCCCAGGACGGCTTCAGGGAGAGCACCAGCGGCGGGCTGGTCAACTCGAACTTGGCGTAATCGGCATACGCCTTGGCCGGTTCGACGCCGAGAAGCGCGGCGTAGAACCGCTGTGATTTTTTCAGGTCGGACACGTTCAGCGACACGTGGAATTTCACCGGCCCGTCGTCCTGGACGAGGGGCAGGCTGGGGGAGGCGGACGCCACGGGAAAGGCTCCTTTCGTTCGGCCGGGGGCGGCCATCGATACGAGGCAAAGACGGTCGGAAGATCGTTGGAGTATTGTAGGAGAGCGTCTTTCGTTAGCAACCCCTTGAGACCTGCCGGAGGAGGTCGCGCCGCCCGAGGTCTTTTGCCTTCATTCGCTGGCGAGGCTGGGCGGCAAGGCCAGGTCCGAATGAGGGGCGAGGAAACCCGTCCTTAACCGGCCGCCCACACCTGCCGCCGGCGCGGAATCGTTTATCCGCGATTCCGGGGCCGCGATTCCTGGCGGCGGCCGCCCGCCTCGGCGGCCCCGGCGCGGATCGGTTCATTCTCCCCGTCCGGCCGACGGGCCAAGCCCTTCAAGGGGCCGACGGCGCGGCGGCCTCCGCCTTGACGACGACAACGCTGACGTCGTCCTGCTGCGGCAGGTCTCGGGCGAAGGCGCGGACGGCGTGAAACAAATTTTCGACAATGCGGAGGGCCGATTCGTGGCGGTAGATGCGGGCGATGGCCAGCGCGCGTTCGGCCCCGAACACGGCGTTGTCGGGGGAACGGGCCTCGACGACGCCGTCGGTGAGGAACAGGGCCGTTTCGCCGGGTTCCAGCGTCGTCGCTTCGCCGCAGGGGAAGTCGGCCTGCGGCAGCACGCCCAGCGGCATGCCGGTGCTCTCCAGGCGGGCCTTGACCGCGCCCTTCGCGTCCAAAACGTAGCCGGTCTGGTGCCCCGCGCTGGCGTAGACGAAGGTACGCCGGATCGGGTCGAGGCGGGCCAGCAGGAGGGTGACGAACCGATCCTCGGTGTCTTCGGCCAGGGCCTGGTTGGTCAGGGCGAGCATCCGGCTGACGTCGGCGTGGGTCAGGGCGAGGGCGTGGAGGTAGGCGCGGGTGGAGGCCATGAGCAGCGCCGGCCCGACGCCGTGGCCGCTCACGTCGCCGATGACGACGCCCAGCGTGCCGTCGGCCAGCGGAAAGACGTCGTAGTAGTCCCCGCCCGTGGACACGGCGGAGTAGGAGGCGCCGCCGATGTCGAAGCCGGGGGCGCGCGGCCCGGTTCGGGGGAAGAGTTTCTGCTGGATCTGCCGGGCCACGCGGAACTCCTCCCGCGTGGCGTGCAGCGATATTTCGGCGGCGCGCCGCTGGATGCCCAGGGCGATGCTGTCCGCGGCGGAGGCCAGCGCCCGGACGGTGACGTCGGAGAGCGGCGCGCGGGCGAAGAGCGCCAGGACGCCGACCAGCCGGCCCGCCACCAGGAGGGGATAGCCGGCGAAGGCGGTCAGCCCCTGGCGCCCGGCCCATTCCCGGTCGGCGATGCGGGGATCGTCGGCGACGTGGTCGGTCCAGTAGGGGCGCCGTTCCAGGGCGATCCGCCCGCTTTCCAAATTGCCGAGGGGGACGCGGCTGTGGGCGCCGTCGCAGTGCGTGAGGATTCCCGAGCTGGCCTGCAATTCGAGCAGGTCGGCCTCCGGGTCGAACGTCCAGATGCGGGCGAGGGCGGCGCCGAGACAGTGAACTACCGCGTCGGTGCAGCCGCGAAACATGGCCGGCAGCGAATCGGTTTGCGTGAGGGCCGCGCCGATGGCCGTGCCGAACGCGGTCAGCCGGAGGCCTTCCGCCCGCGTCTCCTCCGCCCGCCGATGTTCCGTCAGGTCGGTCCAGACGTGGGCGGTCCCACAACCGGCGCCCCGCTCGTCCACCACTGGGTTCGCCGTGATGTGGAGCCAGCGACGGCCGAACGCCGCTTCGCGCACCTCCGGCCTCCCGATTGCCGGGGCCGCGCACAGGAGGTCCGGCCGGCCGCCCGCTTCCTCCACCAGTTGACGGAACGGCTTTCCGGCGACCTCGTCGGCCGGCTTCTCCAGCAGCAGTGCCATGACGCGGTTGCACCGCAGGACGCTTCCGTCGGGGTCCACCAGGCAGATGGCGTCGGAGACGGCGTCGAACGTCGTCTGCCACTGGCGGGCGGCTTCCCGCGCCGCCTGCTCCGCCCGCCGGATGCGGAGCAGCGCCTTGACGTGGGCGATCAGTTCCACCATTTCGACCGGCTTCGTCAGGTAGCCGTCCGCCCCGCCGTGAAGGCCTTCCACGCGATCGTGAGAGCTGCGGGCCACGCCGGATAGATGAAGCACGGGAATGGAGGCGGTGGCCGGGTCGGCCTTGAGACGCGCACAAACGTCGAACCCGCTGACGTCGGGCAGGAGCACGTCGAGAATAATGAGGTCGGGCTGTTCCCGCGAGAGTCGGAGGCACTCGGCCCCGGTGGCGGCCTCGCGGACTTCAAAACCTTCGCGCTGGAGGGATAAGGCGTAGAGACACCGGTTGGCGGCGTCGTCGTCCACGCACAGAATGGTAAGAGGCGACGGTTGGGCCATCGCGAGCGCGTCCCGGAGGCTCGAAACGAACGAAAGGCGTCCGCGAGGCGCGGCCAGAATTCTTTCGCCCGTTTCGGGGCTGGCAGCCCCTCTTCACGGCTCAACCGGCCGCGGACGGCCGGCGGATACAAACATCATACTCCATTCTCTAAAGGAAAGCACTGCCATTCAACGGCGAGCGGCGCGGCGTCAGCCCGCCGGTGTAGCGCGCATTCCGACGCGCTACACCGGCGGGCTGACGCCGCGCCGCTCGCCTCCCATTGGTTCAGAACCGCACCCCGGTCGTGAACATCAGCGTCATGTCCTGGATGTCGCCGTCGTTCTGGTGTTGGAGGATGTCGCTCCAGGTGTAGCCGTATTCCCAGCGCAGGCCGGCCTGGAAGATGCAGCAGCCCCAGGGAATCTCCAGGTCGCTGTGAACGGACAGGAAGACGCCGGCGTTGATGTCCGTGAGATGCTGTAAGTTGGTGAACTCCGCCTTCTCGGTGCCGTAGCGGCCGCCCACGTCCATTCCCACCCGCAGATTCGTATCCGGTTTGGCGACGGAAGCGCTGCCCCACAGATACCACTCACGGCCGACGGCCGCGTTGACGTAGGTGCGGTTGAGGTTCTTGATGACGGCGTTTGTCAGCGGAATGGCAGGGTTTCCCGGTCCGGCAGGGAGGTTGAACAGCGGGTGGGTTGATGTGCGGTCGCTGTTGTCGTTGAAAATGTTGGTGATGCTCAGGTCGATGGTCCAGGCCTTTTCCGCCGCAACGTCAAAGAGCAACGTCCGGCCGCCGACCGTGACGTCCCAGCCGACGTCCAGCCGCGATCCGAATGGGTTGCCGCCGATGGGGAAGTCCATGCCGTTGCGGACGTAGGCTTCGTAGCCGATGGGGCCGTTGCCGCCCACCGGCCCGCAGCAGCCCAGGCAGCGCTGGTAATCGATCCAGGTGGACGACGTGGCCACGCCCAGGGGCGCCGGACCCGCCGCGTCCACGGCTCCCGACGGCGGCGACGATTCGCCCGGAGGGGCGACGAATAGCGGGCCGCCCGTGGCCTCGGTCGGCGCGGGTAATTCCTGCCCGCGCACCACGCCCAGACACAGGAGGGTCACGACCAGACCGCCCATGCCGACGCGCTTCATGTTCATGCCGCCCTCGCCTTTCCCTGATCCGCGTCCGTTCCCCAAGGCGCACCGGGCCGCGCCAAGGTGTCCGGGTTATTCTTCGGACGAAAGGCCTGCCGGAATTAACCGGATTATGGGTGGAAGGGGTTGTGCCGGCGGGATGGGCGCGCCGATCGGACGCGACCGCGTAAAATGGTCAAGGACGGCAACCCGATCTCTTCCGAATGGCCCCGGCGATGTGTACCTACGAGCTGCGCGACCTGGACGACGCCCGTCGATTCCTGCTGCAAGGGCTGTGGTGGCAGCGCGCGACGGCGGCGGCGACGGCGACGGTGCGGCCGGCCCTGGAATGGGCGCTGCAGGCGGCGGCGGGCGGCCAGGCGCTGCCGCCGCTCGGCTTCCTCGCCGACCTCGGCCACGCGGCCTTCGGGGTGGACGGCGCGGCCCGGCCGGCGCCGGCCGTGGCCGTGCCGGCGCTGCCGATCAACCTGGTGCGCACCTATGAAGATCACGTCCTGGGCAAACTCTACGCCGACTGGGCGTTCGGCCGGGCCGCCGACGCCCTGCGCCGCTACGAGGGCCGCGACCGGGCGCGCGGCCTGGCCTTCGTCTTCGACCGCTTTCGGGAGCGTTCCGGCTTCGAGGGCGTGCATTTCAGCCCCGGCGTGCTCAAGGGGCTGATGGACCTGGCGCCGGAGGAGGCGCTGCGGCAGGGCTGGGAGTCGCTGCGTCTGGACGGCGTGCATTGGCTGAACGAACGGCTGTACCAGGCGCTGGTCGCGGCGGCGCGGCGCACCGCGGAGGTGCTGGGGCCGGACGACGTGGCGGCGGTGGAGGCGGGCGACGCGCTGGCCGACGAGGGCGAGCAGTTGGCCCGGCGACAGGTGCGTCGGGCGGCGGCCGCGCTGGAGGCGGCGCTGCCGCGTCACCGGCCGCGCCCGGCCGGCGGCCCGCGTGAGACGCCCACGCGCGTCCTCGACGAGGACGCCTACCCCGTCGGCGGCTTCTCGTCGATCTCCACGCGCGGCGGCATTGAGAGCCTTTTACACTCGCAACTGGCGTACATGGAGCCGGACGAGCGGCCCGACCTGTTCGACGTGAAGTTCCTGCGCGACGAGTTGCTGTACTATTCGCGCGACGAGAACCAGTTCCTGCGCCGGCGGCGCACCTTCGTGTTCGCGCTCTACCCCGACCTGACGGCCACGCGCTTCAAGGACGCGGAGCTGCCGTACCAGCGCGGCGTGCTGCTGCTGGCCCTGCTGACGACGGCGGTGCGCAAGCTGACCGAATGGCTGAGCGCGGACGCCTTGGCCTTCGAGGTGCTGTTCGTAAGCCGGGGCGACGACGAGGCGCTGGCGGCGGAACGCGCCCTATTGCAAACGCTGTTGCGCGAACCGATCACCAACGGCACGGCACGACTGGGGCGGGTCGTAATGGGCGACGCGGCCCGGCACTGTGCGGAGCGGGCGCGGCGTAGCCAGTGTTGCTGTCTAGTGGTCGGCGTCGATCCGCCGGAACTGGAGGCGCGGGACGTGGAGGTTCGGCGGTTGCGGATCGACGGCCCGCGGCCGGCGCTGCTCGGGGCCGACGCCGAAGAACGGGGCCGGGAGACGGACGACCCGTTCGACGCCTGGGCCGCGACGCTGGAACAGTTGCTGCAATGTTGGGTGTGAGCAACCGCCTGCCCCTGGAACTGCTGCGCCGCCTGCGGGACGCCGTCACCGACGGCCTGCGTCACGACGACGACGACCGGCCCGAGGGCCGTTGGCTGGGCCGACGCGTCTTCCTGCCGGACGGCCCCAGCTTCTCCATGCCCGACACCCCGGAGTTGCGGGAGCACTTCGGCCACCCCAGCGGCCAGGCCGAGGGGTGTGGCTTCTGAAGCAGGCGATGAAGATGGAAATACTCCATTGCAAGACCGTGGCGGGGGTCCGGAAGGAGTTGGCGGTGTTCGCGCTGGTGTACAATCTGGTGCGACGGGCAATGGAGGAGGCGGGTCGGCGGCAGGGGGTGGAGGCGGCCCGGATCGGCTTCGTGGATGCGTGGCGTTGGTTGCAGGAGGCGCGGCCGGGCGACGAACTGCCCCCGTTGGTGGTCAACCCGGATCGGCCGGGGCGCATGCGGCCGCGCATGCGCAAACGCCGGCCCAAGCAGTACCCGCTGATGACTCGGCCGCGCGACGAACTACGCAAGGCCCTACTCAAGCAACGACCCGCGGCTTAACTTAATGGCATTCGGGGCTGTTCCATAGGTCCTATAGGACTTATAGGACTTATAGGATCTATTAAATAGAATCTAAGCCCGCAACGGAGGGATTTCTCATGCCGCCGTTATCTCGCCGCGCCTGGCTGCGTCGCGCCGTCGTCGGCGGACTCGGCCTGTCGGCGTCGGGGTGGATCGACGCCCTGGCCCGCGACGCCGGTTCGCACCCGCAACGCAAACGCTCCTGCATCCTGTTGTGGATGACCGGCGGCCCGTCCACCATCGACTTATGGGACCTCAAGCCCGGCCACGAAAACGGCGGCCCCTTCCGCGAGATCGCCACCCGCGTACCCGGCCTGAAGATCGGCGAACACCTGCCGAACATCGCCGGCCACATGGACCGCATCGCGGTCGTGCGGTCGATGTCCACCCGGCAGGGCGATCACGGCATCGCCGCCTACCAGATGCGCACCGGCTACCTGCCGCGCGGGGCCGTGTCCTATCCGACGCTGGGCGCGCTGGCGGCGAAGGAAAACGGCGACCCCATAGCCGACCTGCCCGCCAACGTGCGTATCGCGCCGCCGAACCGCAACGACGCCATCGGTCTCGGCGACGGCGCCGGTTTCCTCGGCCCGCGTTACGCGCCGCTGATGATCGGCGAAAACGAAGGTCTGGCGCCTTCGCCGGACGACGCCCTGCGCGTGCCCAATCTGGCGCGCCCCGGCGACCTCAACGCCGATGAAATGGACGCCCGCCTCTCCCTATTGGAGACGATGGACCGCGAGTTCGCCGCCGCGCGGCCCAACGCGGCCACGGACGCCCAGCGAGCGAGTTACGAACACGCCGTCCGGCTGATGCGGCCCGAAGCGGCGCGCGTCTTCGACCTGGGCGGCGAGCCGGCGAAGCTGCGCGACGCCTACGGCCGCACGCCGTTCGGCCAGGGCTGTCTGCTGGCCCGGCGGCTGGTCGAGGCAGGCGTGGCCTTCGTCGAAGTCGGTTTGGAGGGTTGGGACACGCACAACCAGAACTTCGAGCGCGTGCCCCGGCTGGCGCGGGTCCTCGACGCCGGCTGGTCGGCGCTGATGCAAGACTTAAAAGACCGTGGATTGCTGGATACGACGCTGATCGTCTGGATGGGAGAGTTCGGACGGACGCCGCACGTCAACGCGGGGGCCGGACGCGACCATTTCCCGCAGGCGTGGTCGGCGGTGCTGGCCGGCGGCGGGGTCCGCGGCGGTCAGGCGGTCGGCCGCACCGGCGCCGACGGCATGAGCGTCGAGGACCGCCCCACGTCGGCGCCGGACCTGCTCGCCACGGTCTGCAAAGCGCTCGGCATCGACCCGTTGAAAAGCAACCCTTCCAACGTCGGCCGCCCCATCCGCGTCGTCGATAAGGACGCCCGCCCGCTGGACGAGATCGTGCAATGATGTTGATCCGGCGCCGCGTGGCGGCCCTGTTGTTGCTGCCGCTCTTGCTCGCCGGGCCGGCGTTGCTCCCCATCGTAACGCCGCTCGCGGCGCCGCCGGCCGAACCCGCCGTCGCGTCCGACCCGCTGGAATTGATTTATGTGGGCGGCGAAAAGAGACAAAAGATACGCATTGATGTTGAGTTGGACGGCCGGCCGCTGGCCGCGGTCTGGGACGAGACGTTCCGCGAACTCTTCGCCGACCTGGACCGCGACGGTGACGGTTTCCTGAGCCGGGAGGAAGCGCGGCGGGCGCCGTCGGCGTTGCGCGTCCGCCAATTGTCGTGGGGCCTGTTCTTCGCCGCCCCTGCGGCGCCGCCGTGGGAGGAACTGGACCGACGGCCCGCCGACGGGAAGGTGAGTTTTGAGGAACTGGTGGACTATTACCATCGCCACGGGGTCGGCGGCGTCCAGGTCGCCGTCGGCCGGCCGCCCGCCACCGACGCCCTGACCGACGCCTTGCTGCGTCGCCTGGACCGCGACGGCGACGGCCGCGTGTCGAAGGCGGAATGGCAGGCGGCGGCCGAGTCGCTGCACGCCCTCGACCTCAATGACGACGAGCTAATCAGCGGCGACGAACTGGTTCCCGGACTGGCGTATCCCGGAGCATTCGGCGCCACGCTGCTGACGCCGCTGTCGCCTGACCATGCGCCGTCGAGCCTCCTGGATTCCTTCCCTTTCCGACGTTTACCCGACGGAGGCGAGGCGCCCGACCATGCCCTGGTGATCCGGCTGGGGCGCCGGCCGCAGGGCGCCGCGCTGCTCGACCTAGGCCATGCCCTGTGCGACGTCCGTCCGGGTGACAGCCGGTTGACAGCGGATTTCGCCTCCGCTCGTGTTCTGGCGCGACAGCGCTTCGCGGAGACCGACGCCGACGGCGACGGCCGGCTGAGTCGCGCCGAGGCGGAACGGTCCTCGTTCGCCCCGCTGCGCGACCTGTTCGACCGGGCCGACCGCGACGGCGACGGCTACGTGAGCGCGGGGGAGTGGTCGGCCTGTCTGGACCTGGAGGGTCGGATGGTGGAAGGGCAAGTGCTCCTGACGATCCTCGACCACGGATGCGGTTTGTTCGAGTTTCTCGACGCCGACCGCGACGGCGTGCTGTCGGTGCGGGAACTGCGTTCGGCGTGGTCGCGGCTGGATGCGGCCGGCTGCCTGCGCGACGGCGTGCTGGACCGTTCGCGGTTGCCGCGCCAATTGCGGTGCGTGGTCAGCCAGGGCCGGCCGCGTGGGGGACGGACGCCGCCGCGGCGCGGCCCGGCCTGGTTCCGCGCCATGGACCGCAACGGGGACGGCGACGTGTCGCGCCGCGAATTTCTGGGGACCGACGAAGAGTTCCGCCGCCTCGACGTGGACGGCGACGGCCTCATTAGCGCCGAAGAGGCGGACAAAATGGGCCGATAATTTCTCCTTTCACGCCTTCCTCCTCGGCCGCGCCGGCTCGGGGTCGCACGCGGTCATCCGGGCTTGGCCGGCCGCGGCGCGTCGCCGCGCCGGTCGATCGGGTAGCCGCCGATCCGGCCCACGAAGGGCAACAGCAACATCCAGTGCAACCGATCCGCCCGTCGCTCGTCCCGGAACTGCTCCAGGCCGATGGTCATGCCCTCGTGCCCGTCGGCCGGCTGGTCCTTGTAGGTGCCGAACAGGTAGTCCCACCAGGGCGCGTTGAAACCGAAATTGCTGTTCGTCTCGTTGGGGTGGATGGAGTGGTGAACGCGGTGCATGTCCGGCGTGACCACGAACAGGCGCAGCACGCGGTCGAGCCGAGCGGGCATCCGGGCGTTGCCGTGTGAGAACATGGAGGTGGCGTTGAGCAGCACCTCGAAGATCAGCACGGCCAGGGCGGGGGCGCCCAGCAGCACGACGGCCGCCATTTTGATGCCCATGGAGAGCAGGATTTCCAGGACGTGGAAGCGGACGCCCGTGGTCACGTCGAAATCGAGGTCCGCGTGGTGGACCATGTGCAGGCGCCACAGGACCGGCACGGCGTGGAACATCACGTGCTGGAGGTAGATGGCGAAGTCCAGCGCCGCGACCGACAGGACCACGGCCAGCCAGTCCGGCAGGGCGACATTGTTGAAGAGTCCCCAATCGCGTTGCCGCGCGACCATCGCCGCCCCGACGGCCGCGAGCGGCACGACGAATCGGACGGCGATGGTGTCGAGGGCGACGAGGCCGAGGTTGCTGGCCCAGCGGAGCGGCCGGCCCGTGGTGAGCCGCCGCCGCGGGGCCAGCACTTCCCACACCGCCATCAGGGCGAGGACGCCGGCGAAGAAGCCGAGGCGGACAAGGGATTCGTAAGGGACCATGCTCCTCCATCTCCTCCGGCCGCGCTACTTCGCCTTCAGCAGGTCCTGGATGGCCTGCTCGTACTTCTTCTCGTCGCCTTCTTCAAAACCGACCTGCGTGTAGCGAATGACGCCCACGGCGTCAACGACGTAGGCCGGTCAGTCGGAGCCGGCCAGGCGCTTGGCCAGGTCCGAGCCGTTGCCGTTGAAGACCGGGTAAGTGATCTCCATGTCCTTGGTGAGCTTCTGGGCCTTGTCGCGGTTCGGAAGCAACGCGACGGCGAACACCTGAAGTCCGTCCTTGGCGTACTTGTCCTGCAACTTCTGGAGATGAACCATCTCCTTGCGAGTGAATGGTCAGTAGCGGCTGAAGAACACGATGGCCGCCTTGGGGTGGCTGACCGTCCCGTCGTCGTCGTGGAAGGTGAGTTTGCCGCCCTCGGCTTTCAGGGCGAGGGGCTTGCCGCTCAGCAGCGAGTCGAGTTCGACGGGCGGCAGGGGGTCGCCGACCTCCAGCCGCTTCTCGGCGCGGGCCGGTTGACCGCACGCCAACACGGCGGCCGTCGCCAGCAGCACGGCGCCTGTCCAGCCGGGCGGTTTGAAAGCGAACGTACACATGGAAAAACTCCTTTCGTCCTTGGGTGATTCCTGGCCCGGGGGCCGTCCGCGGTGGCCGCCGTTCCGAAGGGGACGATGGCGACCCGGCGCGGGTCCGTCATTTCGCCCGGGACCGCCGCGGGCCGCCGGGGCCGACCTCCACGGGAAATCCGAGCGCTTGCCAGTCGGGAAATCCTTCGGCGAGCCGCAGCGCCCGCCGGCCGCGCTTCCGCAAACGCGCGACCGCCTCGTCCGCGAAGACGCAGTACGGCCCCCGGCAATAGGCCACCACGTCCCGGCCGGCGGGTATCTCGCGCAGCCGTTTGTCCAGTTCGTCGATCGGGACGGATCGGGCGCCCGCGATGTGGCCGGCGGCGTACTCCGGCCGCGGGCGCACGTCGAGCACCTCCACGTCGCCGGCCAGCAGCCGGCGGCGCAAGTCCTCCGCGCCGATGGCTTCCATGTCCTCCCGGTGCTTCAGGAACTGGGCCACGACCCGATCCACCTCGGCCAGGCGCCGCCCTCCCACGTCGCGGATCGCCTGCCACAGCCGAAACACCTGCGGGTCGGCCAGGGCGTAACGGACGTACAGGCCGTCCCGCCGGGCGGACGCCAGCCGGGCCGACCGCAAGACCTGCAAGTGTTGCGAGGCGTTGGCCACCGGGATCGCCAACTCCGCGGCCAGTTCCTCGACGCTCCGCTCGCCCTGCGCCAGCACGTCCAGGAGTTGAAGCCGGTGCGGACTGGCGAGCGCCTTGCCGATCCGGGAGAACTCGGCGAACAGCCGCGCCTTGAACTCATGCTTGTCATTAGGGTTCATACATTCAACAGAATAGTTGAATAGCCGCCGCGGTCAAGGCCAGCGTCACACGGCCGCCGGTGAGTCCTACCGGCCCGCCCCGAGTCGCAACTTTTGGAGTAATTCCTGCATGTCCCACGGCAGGGGCGAAGTCCAGCGCATCCGCTTTCCGGTGGCCGGATGCTCGAAACCCAGCGTCGCGGCGTGCAGGGTAATGCGCTTCGCCCCACTGGCGTCCGCCGCCGGCCGGCCGTGGACGGGCCGGTCGTAGACGCGCTCGCCGCACAGCGGCGTCCCCGCCTCGCCGAGGTGAATGCGGACTTGATGGGTCCGCCCCGTCTCTAAACGGCATTCCACGAGGGTGTAGTCGCCGAGTTCTTCTACGACGCGAACGTGCGTCACGGCCCGCTGGCCGGCGGCGGCGGGGTCGGTCGTGCCGCCGCGCCGGCCGTCGCCGCGGTCGCGCACCAGCACCGATTCGATCCGGCCCGCCTTCGCCTGTCCGCGGACCAATGTGAGATAAAGCCGGTCGGTGGTGTGCGCCCGGAACTGGCGTCCGAGGTGGCGTTCCGCGTCGGCGGTGCGGGCGAAAACGACGAGGCCGCTGGTTTCGTTGTCGAGGCGATGGACGGCGCGCACGGGGGTCGGCCGGCCCCGGCGATCTTTCGGCATTAATCCGGGCAGCAGGTCGGCCAGGGTCGGCGGCAGGAAGCGCCGCGCCCGGCTGCCGAACTCGGCCACGTCTTCCGCGTGGCGCATGGTGGTCAGCCCCGGCGGCTTGTCCGCGACGACGATATGCTCGTCGGCGTACACGAGGACGGGCTTGGCGGCGGGCGAGCCGGAAGCGTCAGCGCCCGGAGGAGTCTTCTTTGCAACGGAAGGGCCGCGGACTTCCAGACGTTGGCCGCGCTGGAGGCGGCGCGAGGCGTCGAGGCAGGGGGCGCCGCCGAGATAGACGCGGCCCTCGCGGAACAGCCGGCGCACGTCGCCCAACGGCAGCGTCAGGCGGTGGCGCAGCCAGTCCGCGACGGTGCGGCCCGCCTCGGCGCGGCCCACAATATAGGTCCGGGTGTTCATCAGAAGACAAGGAGACAAGGAGACAAGGAGGGACCGAATCCACTGGTCGTTGCATCCCTTCTCCTTGTCTCCTCTTCTCCTCTTCTCCTTGTCTATTCAAGGTTTGGTGAACTCGGCGTCGTCCACCTTGTCCAGGTACTGCACGTCGGTCATTTCCGCCTCCATGATCTTCTTGCCGTTGCGATAGGCGGCTACCTTCATCGGCCTTTTATAACCTTTCACATCCTCAAAGTCGCTGTAAAACTCTTCCTGCACGACCTCCTTGCCGGCGCCGTCGTCCAGACCGTGTTCCGTCTTGACCAGCAGGCCGCTCTCCTTGTTGAAGAACAGCCGCACGTCCCGCCGCCCCTTGGCCGACGCCTTAACGCCCAGGCAGGGCTGGTCCTCGACCTTCACCTCGCCCAGCGGCTCCAGCTTGTAGGCCTTGTCCGTCAGCAGCGGGACCAGGCGAATCGCCTGGTTGAGCCGCATCGTATCGCGAACCTCCGTCGTCAGGTTCTCGTCCACCTTCTGCGGCTGGCCGTCGATGGTGAGGGTTACCTTGTCGCCGTTAAGTACCTGCACGAACACGGTCTTGCGGTCGCCCTGCAGCTGCAACACGTTGCGGAACTGGCCGGGCAGCTGCACGGTCGTCTCGGCAACGAAGGGCGTCTCCCGGCCGTTGACGATGAGCACGCCCTTGATCTTCACCCGGTCGGCATGGACGCGGGAGAGGCGGTCGAAGCCGCCGTGGGCCTTGACCGCCCGTTCGACGATCGCCTGGGCTTCGTCGTCGGCCGGCGCCGGGGCCGCGCCGAGCGAAAAGGCGGCCGCGCAGGCGGCCAGCAGGAGTTTCCTCATGACTTCCTCCGCTGAGGGGCTGGGACGGGCGGCGGAATCCTTTCCGGGCCTTGCGTCCCTCCGCCGCGGGGGCGGCGCCGTTTATAATGCCAGGATGCGGGGCCGGAAACAACGCCGACCCGGCCGGCCCAGTTCCCCGGAGGACGCCAATGGATACTTTCACCGTGCAAACGCGGCGGCGCAACGAGTTCGTCGAGATCACCGAGCAGGTGCGGCAGTCGCTGGAGCGCGCCGGCGTCCGCGACGGCATCGGTGTCGTCTATTGCCCCCATACCACCGCCGCCATCACGATCAACGAAAACGCCGACCCCGACGTGGTGCATGACATGCTGCTGTGGCTGGAGCGGGTCGTGCCCAAGGACCAGCCGGGCTTCCGTCACGGCGAGGGCAACAGCGATTCCCACCTCAAGGCCAGCCTTGTCGGGTCCAGCGCCACCGTGCTCGTGGAGGACGGCCGGCTGGTCCTCGGCCGCTGGCAGGGGGTCTACTTCTGCGAGTTCGACGGGCCGCGCCAGCGGACGGTGCGGGTGAAATGGGTCAAATGCGGGGCCGGGTGATTGTCGTTGGCTTCCTGTGCCCGGCAGCCATTTCCAGGCCAGGATACCGAAGTGGGAATCCAGTGGTCGCTGCACCAGCGGGGTTGACGCGAGATGGGCAGCGCGGGAAGATGAGGCAGTAGACAGTTTACCCGCGCGATGATAATAGGTTATGCGGCGCGGCGCTATATAACCACTGGTTCGGCGGCGGAGAATCGCATGACTCCGCACGTTCTACTTGACCGTCTTGTCGCGTTGTTCCCGGACTTCCGGGCATACTGGGACGACCCCGGTAACTGCTTTCGGAATGACGACGGATCTTTCAGCCTGCACGGGGCGTTCGCAGAGTTCACCAGCTTTTTCCGGGAGCGACATAAGTCGCTCCCGTCTGGCCGAATTGCGGCCCTCGGAGCGTTCGTGTCGGACTGTATAGCGTCGGCTGACGGAGACTTGAACAATGCGGCGGCCACCTGCTTCGTGGAGAATGTCGCCGGCGAGGACTGTGACCGCGAACTGGCACGGCATTTGGTCGGCGAGGCTCGCAAGTATTGGAAGGCGTGGGGCGGTCGCGACGAGCCGGGCGCTGGACTAGGGCGGGTGTAACGACGGTTCAAACGCCGAACCAGTCGCTACAGCAAACCGGCCGCGCGACGGACTGGACCGGCGGTGCGTCAGGCGGCCAAAACCATATTTTCCCTTCAAAGCGGAGGAAACTCATGGCCGCCAGCCAACGCCGCTACAGCAAAGAGGAGTTCGCCCGCCGCGGGGACGCGCTCGTCGAGAGCAAGGTTCGCCCCCATCTCACGCCGGCCGACGAAGACAAATTCGTCGCCATCGACGTCGAGACGGGCGAATACGAACTGGACAGGAATGAAATGAAGGCGGCCGACGGCTGCGGAAGCGTGTTCCCGATCCGCAAATCTGGTTGGTGCATGTCGCCTTGGGCTATCTCCATCGCTTCGGCGGGCATGGCTTACGGGGTCAGCCATGATCGTCGGGATCGTCCGGGCGCGCGAACCTCTGATCCGGCTGACGATACGCGGGTTTCGCGGCCGCCAGCAAGAGATCGAAGCGGTGGTCGATTCGGGTTACACCGGTTGGCTCACGTTGCCCCCCCACGGTGATCGCCGCGCTGAACCTGCGCTGGCGAACCTTCGGCCGCGGCATCTTGGCGGATGGAAGCGCGAGTTCTTTCGACGTCTATCAGGCGAAGGTAGTCTGGGACGGCCATGTCCGCCCTATTTTCGTGGATGAATTTGACGCGACCCCTTTGGTGGGAATGGCGCTGTTGCGAGGCTATGAGTATAAAATGCAGGTGCGAGCTCGGGGCAAGGTCACCATCAAACGTTTGCCCCGGAGGTAGAGACATGGATCTTGACACGGACAAGATAGACGATGCAGTACATGCTCTGTTGTAACTCGGGCTTCACGATGGAGCGCGGGCATGGAAGGGCTTCGACTGGGAAGCCATGAATCGATGATAGCCGGACGCGCCGTAGGGTGCTCTTCCTTCAGTGGGCAAGCTTGCAATCCGCCAAGAGATACCCGCAAGGTCTGCCCGGCCGGGTCATGCCAGAGTGTTCCCGCCGTTGACGGATATTTTTTGTCCCGTAACGAAGCCGGCCCCGTCCGACGCCAGGTAGGCGACGGCCTCGGCCACGTCCTCCGGCCGGCCCATGTGCTTCATCGGCACCGCCGCCGCGTAGGCGTCCTTCATCTCCCGCGAGTCGCCAGCGTGGCGTTCCGTCGGAATCCAGCCCGGCGCCACGAGATTGACCGTGATCCCCCAGGGCGCCAGCTCCATCGCCCACGAGCGCGTCAGTCCCCATTGGGCGCCCTTGGCCGAGACGTAGTTGGAGAACTCCGGCACGCCGCGGTCGAAAACCTCCGAACCGATGTTGATGATCCGGCCGCCCCGCCGCTCCTTCATCGGCCCGACCACCGCCTTGGCCAGCAGCACCGGACTCTTGACGAAGAACTCCAGCATGTCCAGACAATCCCGCCACGTTAAATCTTCCAACTTGATGAACGGCTGCGGCCCCGTCGCGTTGACGACGAGGACGTCGATCGGCCCGAATTTCTGGCGCACCGCCTCGACCAAGCCTGCGACGGCCTTCTCGTCGCGCACGTCGGCCTGGAACGCCTCGGCCGTGCCGCCGGCGTTGCGGATCCGCTCGACCACCCGCGCGGCCCGCTGCGGACTGCCGAAATAGTTGAGGGCCGTCCGCGCCCCGCACGCGGCCAGCTTGACGGCCGTCGCCTCGCCGAGGCCGCGCGACGCCCCCGTCACCAGGGCCGTCTTTCCGCTCAAGTCGTTGAACATGGCTGTCTCCTTCGGACGCCCCCGTGGGTCGGACGGGCGGCGAAATTCACAATATAGTAATTGCACCAGCCCCGACGCTCCGTTATGGTGGAGACACCCGCCGGAAGCTCGCCTCCCGCCAGGCCACGATTGGATGGATGCCATGACGCGAACCCCACTCTCCGGTCGCCTTTGCGCCACCGTCGTCGCCTGCGGCATGTTCGCCTGCGCCGCGGCCGCCGCCAACGCAGACAAGCCGGCGCCGGAAGCCGTCCAGTTCTTCGAGGCCAAGGTTCGTCCCGTCCTGTCCGACAACTGTTTCAAGTGCCATAGCGCGTCCAAGCAGCGCGGCGGCCTGCGCCTCGACACCCGCTCCAACGCCCTCGTCGGCGGCGACAACGGCAAGGCCGTCGTGCCCGGCGACGCCGACAACAGCCTGCTTCTTCAGGCCGTCACGCGGTCCAACCCCGACCTCAAGCCGATGCCGCCCAGCGGCAAATTGACGCCTCAACAGATCGCCGATTTGACGCAATGGGTCAAGATGGGCGCCCCGTGGCCGGGCCAGGAAAAGGCCGTCGCCGCGACCTCGACAATCCGCCGCGGCAAGTTCGAGATCAGCGACAAGGACCGCGCCCACTGGGCCTTTCAGCCGGTCGCGCGGCCGCCGGTCCCCGCCGTCAAGAACGCGGCGTGGGTGGCCAACCCCATCGACGCTTTCATCCTCGCCAAGCTGGAGGCGAAAGGCCTGCAACCGAATCCGCCCGCCTCCAAGCAGGAGTTGATTCGTCGCCTTTATTACGACGTGACCGGCCTGCCGCCGACGCCGCAGGAAGTGGAGGCGTTCACGGCGGACCCGTCGCCCAAGGCGTATGAGTCGATGGTGGACCGGCTGCTTAATTCGCCCCATTACGGAGAGCAATGGGGCCGCCACTGGCTCGATCTGGTGCGCTTCGCCGAGACGAACAGCTACGAACGCGACGGCGACAAGCCGAACGCCTGGCGCTACCGCGATTACGTCATCCGCTCGTTCAACGCCGACAAACCGTATGACCAGTTCGTCCGCGAGCAGCTGGCCGGCGACGAGATGCCGAACCCGGCCGCCGACGCCATCATCGCCACCGGCTACTACCGCCTCGGCATCTGGGACGACGAGCCGAGCGACCGCGACCAGGCCCGCTACGACAACCTCGACGACGTCGTCGCCACGACGGGCCAGGTGTTCCTCGGGCTGACGGTCGATTGCGCGCGTTGCCACGACCACAAGATCGACCCGATCGCGCAGAAGGATTACTACGGCCTGCTCGCTTTCTTCCAGAACATTACGAACTACACCAACGGCGACCCCACCGACCAGGCGCCGGTCTTCAACGACCTGGGAGAGAAGTCGGCTTACGAACAACGCCTGCGCGAGTGGAACCGAAAGCGCGAAGAGATGAAGGCCGACCTGATGGGCATCGAAACCGATTTCAAAGCGCTCTACGGCGAGCCGACCGACCCGGTGAAAAAGCGGACGCCCTTCCACGAGCGCATCGCCGCCGCCGGCCCCCGGCTGCTCGGCGCGGAGCGCTATCGGCACTATGAAGATCTGCGAAGGGAGCTGGGACAGATCAGGCCCTTGCCGGGGCCGGCCGGCACGGCCCTGGCCGTGAGCGAGACGGGCCGCACGGCCCCCGACACCTTCGTGCTGGCCCGCGGCAACGCCCACGCCCCCGGCGACAAGGTCGAACCGCACTTCCCCCAAGTGCTGACCTCGACGCCGCCGGTCATCCCGGAACCGGCGAAGGATGCGAAGACGTGCGGCCGGCGGCTGGCGCTGGCGAACTGGATCGTCTCCAAGGACGACCCGACAGCCGCCCGCGTGATGGCCAACCGCCTCTGGCAGTTCCATTTCGGCCGCGGCATCGTCCGCTCGCCGAACAATTTCGGACTCCAGGGCGACAAGCCGACGCACCCCGAGCTGCTCGACTGGCTGGCTTCGGAGTTGGTGGATCAGGGATGGAGGATGAAGCCACTGCACCGGATGATTCTCTTGTCCAACGCCTACCGGATGTCGTCGCGCGGCAACGCCGAGGCGCTGAAGGCCGATCCGGTGAATGACCTGTTCTGGCGCTTCGACATGCGCCGACTGACGGCCGAGGAGGTCCGCGACTCGATCCTGGCGGCGGGCGGCAACCTGAACCTCAAGATGTACGGACCCGGCGTCTATCCGGAACTGCCGAAGGAAGTGCTGGCGACGGAATCGCATCCGGGAGCCGGCTGGGGCAAGTCGCCGCCGGAGGAGCAGGGGCGCCGGAGCATCTACGTTCACGTCAAGCGGTCGCTCTTGATGCCGCTGCTCGACAACTTCGACCTGGCCGAGCCGGATCGGACGACGCCGGTGCGCTTCACCTCGACGCAGCCGACCCAGGCGTTGACGCTGCTCAACAGCGAATTTGCCAACCAACAGGCCGCTTTGCTCGCCGAACGATTGCGCAAGGAGGCCGGGCAGGACTTGGGCCGGCAGGTGCGGCTGGGATTGTATCTGGTCACGTCGCGGCCGCCGACCGACGAGGACGTGCGCCGCGGGCTGGACCTGATCGACGCCCTCCAGAAGAAGGACGGCGTGCCGCCGGACGCGGCGCTGAAATACTTCTGCCTGATGGCGATGAATTTGAACGAGTTTATGTATTTGGATTGACCAACGCATCTTGTGGCGAGCCGGGAGCGTGAGCGACCGGAGGATGGATTCAGTCGCTGGAACTATCTCCGGTCGCTCACGCTCCCGGCTCGCCGACAAAGCAACGGAGACTCGTGATGACACACCCCCCCGGCCCCTTCTGCCGCCGCACCCGCCGCGAGTTCCTTTGGGAGGCCGGCGCCGGCTTCACCGGCGTCGCCCTGGCCGGGCTGCTGTCGCGGGACGGCTTCTTCAACAAGGCCGCCGCCGCCGAGGCCGAACGCAGGTTCGCCAACCCGCTCGCGCCCAAGCCGTCGCCCTTGCCGGCCAGGGCCAAGAGCGTCATCTTCCTCTTCATGTACGGCGGCCCGTCCCACGTCGACACCTTCGACTACAAGCCCAAGCTCTACGACCTCGACGGCCAGACCATCCCGGTCAAGACGTTCGGCCGCGGCGGCAAGAAGAACGAGGGCCGCGTCGTCGGGCCGAAGTGGAAATTCAAGCCCTACGGCCAGTGCGGCAAGATGGTCAGCGACCTCTTCCCCCACCTGGGGACCTGCGTGGACGACATCGCCTTTCTCCACTCGATGACGGCCGATTCCCCCATTCACGGATCGGCCATTCTCCAGATGAACACGGGCAAGATCCTGTCCGGCAACCCGTGTCTCGGCTCTTGGGTCAACTACGGCCTCGGCAGCGTCAACGAGAATTTGCCGGGTTTCGTCGTCATGCTCGACCCGACCGGCGGCCCGATCAGCGGCGCCAAGAATTGGTCGAGCGGCTACATGCCGGCCAGCTTCCAGGGAACCGTGCTGCGTGGGATCGGCAACCCTATCCTCGACCTTAACCGTCCCGAAGGCATGAGCGAGGACGCCCAGCGCCGCTTGCTTAACACGCTCGACGATTTCAACGCCTCTCACCTGGCCGAGCGTGCCGACAACAGCAACCTGTCGGCCCGCGTCGCCAGCTACGAATTGGCCTTCGCCATGCAGCGACACGCCCCGGAGGCGGTCGATCTCAGCGGGGAGCCGGAGGCCGTCAAGCAGCTATACGGCATCAACGATCCGAAAACGCAGGAATTCGGCCGCAAGTGCCTGCTGGCCCGGCGGCTGGTGGAACGCGGCGTGCGCTTCATCCAGCTGTACGCCGGCGGCTCGCACAACGACGACAACTGGGACGCCCACGGCGACCTGGAGCGGAACCACAACTTCCACGCCGGCCGCACCGACAAGCCGATCGCCGGCCTCATCAAAGATCTGAAACAGCGTGGGATGCTGGACGAGACGCTGATCGTGTGGGGCGGCGAGTTCGGCCGGCAGCCGACGGCGGAGTACGCCAAGGGGACCGGCCGCGACCACAACGCCTACGGCTTCACGATGTGGATGGCCGGCGGCGGCGTCAAGGGCGGCGTCAGCGTCGGCACGACGGACGAACTCGGCTCGGCGGCGGTGGACGACCGCTATCACGTCAAACACCTGCACGCCACCGTGCTGAACCAGCTGGGCTTCGACCCCAACAAGCTGACGTATTTCTACAACGGGCTGGACCAGAAACTGGTCGGCGTCGAGGGGGCCGACCCGATCAAGCAGATCATCTAAGTCAAAAACCGTTGAACCGCCAAGACGCCAAGAGCGCCAAGAAAAGACATGAAGAATTCTTGCTCCGATCTTGGCGTTCTTGGCGTCTTGGCGGTTCAATCTCTTCTATGGAGAACATGCGTGACTAAGCGGCGACTTCTGGCGGCGATGGTGTTTCTGCTGATTGGCGTCCGCGTCCAGGCGGAGACGCACATCATCGTCGCCGACCATGAGAACCGGAAGGTCATCAAGATCAAGGAAGACGGCACGCTCCTCTGGGAGGCGCGCAACGACAACGGCCACGACGTGCAGCTCCTGCCTAACGGCGACCTGCTCATCGTCTGCGGCCCGACCGTGCAGGAAATCGACAAGGACAAGAAGGTCGTCCACGAAATCGGCAAGCCGACCATCCAGGCCGCCGAGTCGGCCCAGCGGCTGCCGAACGGCCATACCGTCGTCGCCGACAACGGCAAACATCGGGTCGTGGAACTGGACGAAAACGATAAAATCGTCTGGAGCTTCGACGTACCCAACGACAACAAGCGGCCGACGCCGACCATGCGTCAGGTGCGCCGGCTCGACAACGGCAACACGCTCATCTGCGCCAGCACCGAGGACAAGGTTATGGAAGTGTCGCCGGACAAAAAAGTGGTCTGGAGCTACGATTTGCCGTTCCCGTATCTGGCGACGCGGCTGGAAAACGGCCACACCATCATCAGCAGCGGCGACGGCTACGGCAGCAAACAGGGCTATTTCGTGATCGAGGTGGACAAGGACGGCAAGACCGTCTGGAAGTACGGCGGCGCCGACGCCCCGGCGGATCAAAAGCTGAACTGGCCCAGCGGCTTCGTCCGCCTGCCGAACGGCGACACGCTCATCTCCGAGGCCCACGGCCGGCAGATCCGCGAGGTGTCGGCGGACAAGAAGACGGTGAAGGTAATTAAGAGCGACGCCATGAAACATCCGTGTACGCTCGTGGTTGTGGATGAATGATCAGGCGCGCCCGTCCCATGACGTAAGGCAACCTATTGTCGCACTACTTCGCCTGGACTTGATGAGGATCATATCAGGCGTTAGAATGGACAGTGGAGTTAACGATGACTCCCGACGAGGAACTCGCCCTGGTGCGAAAAGCGCTCACCTGCGGCGTGAACGGTTGTGTCCTGTGGAAAGACGACCGGACTGCCTTGCGCGTCCGTAGCGATTCCGCAAATCAAGGGCTTACCCCTGTAGACATCAAAAGCCTGCTCCTTGAGTTCGTGAAGGAACATCCCGAAGCCGTCAAACAAAGGCGCGAGCAGTCCCCGGGCCAGCCGATGGGTTTTTGGTACTTCGTCGTCCTCCCGCTCGATGGGTTTCGTCATGGTTTTTTCGTTAAGTTCATCTTGAGCGACGAGGATCCGGAATACCCCTGCGTTGCCCTGGTGAACGCCCATCCGGAAAGGCGCTGACCATGCCGCCGACCATGAAAGCGTATCCTTGGAAGTGCGCCACATGCCGCGCCCGGGCGGTCGTTCCCGCCGTGATTCCGTGCTATGAGGCGGAGATTGACCACGACGGCCGTACTTACACGGTTGCTTTGCCGGACCTGTCTGTGCTCCGCTGCGAACAGTGCGGGGCCGTCGTCCTGGACGACGCGGCGGACATGAGGATCAGCCAGGCGCTGCGCCGGCAGGCCGGGCTGTTGACGCCCGAAGAGATCCGCGAGCAGCGTGAAGCGCTTGGGCTGACCCAAAAACAATTGGCAGGGCAACTCGGCATCGCTGACGCCACCCTGTCGCGCTGGGAGACTAGCGCCCAGATTCAGCAGCGGTCCCTGGATCGATTCCTGCGCGTCCTCTTCAGTTTCCCCAGCGTTCGGGCCGTCCTGGGGCGGCCCCCCCCACCGCCGCCGCGCCCCGCTGCCCCTACGTTATGCTGTCTGAACCCGGTGCCCGCGGACCTTCTCGCCCGCGCCCGCCATTTCCGCCCGCGGCGGACGCGACGCACGGAGACAAAGAAGGAAACCAATTCCACTCCTGCGGCCGGCGAAACAACCGCCACGGTGCGCGCGTAAGGGTCGCTCATGAACGACAAGCCGTTTACCATCACGTTCTACTCCTACCGCGGCGGCGCGGATCGCCTTACGGCGTTGGTCAACGTCGGCGTCGAACTAGCCCAGCGCGGCCGCAAGGTGCTGCTGGCGGATTTCGACCTGGAGGCGCCGGGCTTGACGGCACTGGCTCCGCTTCGACCGGAGGAACCGCGCGCAGGTCTGGTGGAATTCGTCGCCGAATACCTGGACACGAATCAAGCGCCGCCCGTCGGCGAATACCTGTACCGCACCCCCGTCGGCAAAAAGGACGGGGAACTGTGGGTCATGCCGGCCGGCAAGGAAGACGCGGATTACTGGGCGGCGCTGGCCCGGATCAACTGGCAGGAACTGTACGACCTGCACGCGGGCTTCCTGTTCTTCGAGGACATGCGCCTTCAATGGCAACAGAAGGTCAAACTCGGGCAACAGGAAGTCAAATTCGACTATGTGCTCATCAATTCCCCCGGCGGGATCAATGACCTGACCGGGATCTGCACGCGACAGCTGCCCGATCTGGTGATGCTCTTGGCGGATCCGGACGGGACGGATCGGGCCGGCCTGCAACTCGCGTGCGCGGAAATTCGAGCGGAGGCGGAGGAGAAGCCCTCCAAAGACATCGCCGTGGCCCTCGCCCTGACCGGCCTACCGGATTCGCCGGACGAAGATCCGCGTCGTCTCCGGGAGTACGCCGCCAGCGTGGCCGGCGACTTGGGTCTGGACGATGTTGATGCTTTGATCCATCGCGGGGATCGGCACTCTGCGGAGGGACGGCCGCGCGGACGGGCGGCGCGGGAATACCGCCGGCTGGCCCTGCTGTGCATGATGTCGAACTGCGAGAACGACCGCGACGGTGCCCGCTGGTTCCTGAAGCGGTTGCAAAAAGACCTGACGATGGACCCATTCCGGGCCATCGACGCCCCTTTCGAAGACGAACGCCGCCAAACGACGAGACGGCTTGATCGCGTCCTGGCGAAGTTCATCCGGGACGCGGAGATCGTCCTTATGGGGACCGCCTGCCTGTTCCTTGCACGGCGCCATTACATGGCGCTGTACACGCTCGGCCTGGCTCTGGAAGAGCAGCCGGACGCGGTTGAGATTTTACTACGCCGGGCGGAATACAATGCCAAGTGGCGGACCCCGGAGGCCATCAAGGATCTTCGGCGCGTTCTCGAAATACGTGAGGCCACGCCCGATCAGGTCAGAACGGCAAAGCGCCTCTTGCGGATCTTGTCCCCAAAGGATTCCGGCGAAGCGCGACGTACCGAAGACCCTGCCTCTTTGCTTGATTCGCACCTCTGGAAGGAGGTAATCACCCTCTTGGAGCCGAGGGTCAACGATTCGACGGACTTCAGCCCCTGGGACGCCTTCTACCTCGCCGTGGCTTACTGGGGGGCGACGGGCCAGCTACGCCCGGATCTGTGCAAATGTGGCATCGACAAGTTCCGTGAGCAGCAGGAGGAAAGCGAACTGAGCGACCTGTGGAGACTTCAAGTTCTGGCGGTGATGTACTGGGGGGCGGGTGACGGCGTGAAAGCTCTCGAGGTTCTGGAGGCCGCGGAATCCAGGGCCGAGGTACAAAGAACTGGAGGAAAAGACAGGTGGTTTGAGTTCCCAACGTTCTGGCGCGGGACGTTGGTGTCGTTCGACCAGTTCATGGAAGACTGCCAGGAACTTCGATCAATGTTTCGTATGGGTTCCAGTCCATTCATCCGGCCGCCTTACCTTGACGACACGTTCGAGATTTGAGCATCTCGCGGGGCGCCTCCAGTGCTTGCACTTCTTGGATAGAAGAGCATGACCATGAAGGAAACTGTCGGCTTCATCGGCCACAGCGGCAAGGGCCGCGACCACAATCCGCACGGCTTCCTTGCCTGGCTGGCGGGGGCCGGCGTCAAGGGCGGCGCCAGTCACGGCGAAACGGACGAGATCGGCTACAAGGCGGTGGTCGATCCGGCGCCGGTCCACGACCTGCACGCCACCATCCTCCACCTGCTCGGCATCGACCACACCCGGCTCACCTACAAGTACAACGGCCGGCAGTTCCGTCTCACGGACGTGGCCGGCACGGTGCTGCACAAGTTGCTGGCATGATCGGCGCATCCCATTCCGTTTCGCGCCTCCGGGCGGCCTCGAAAAGGCGCATGCCCTAAACTCCTCTTGGCCAACTTTCGGGACGCCGATATAAGCCGGGTTCATGGCGTCAGGGTCTCTGCCTGCCGCGCCGGTCTGCTCTTTCGCCCGATCCGGAGGACATCCGCGATGGCCCGTGGTCTCCTGGCCCTCTCCCGTCCGGGAAGGCGTCGGTGGTGGTGCGTGGTGGCGTCCGCCGTCCTGTCCGTCGCCGCGACGGTGCCGGCCGGCGCCGCGGAGGTCGAGACGCGCGACTTCACCGTCTACGTCGATGCCAGAAAGTCCGGCGAAGTCCACATGACCATCAACCGCCAGGACGACGGGGCCACCGCCGTCTCCTGCGACACCGACGTCCGCGTCGGCTCCATCATCACCCTGTACAAATATTCCTACCGCGGCCGTGAGCTGTGGAAAGACGGCCGACTCCAGCGTTTCGAGAGCAAGTCCAACGACGACGGCAAGGAGTTCGCCGTCACCGCCACGGCCGCCGCCGACGGCCTGCACGTGCGCGCCAACGACGGGGAACACACGGCCGCCGCCGACGCCTTACTGACCTCGTATTATGCCCAGCCGGGCGCCCGCCTCGCCAACCAGACGGCGCCGCTCCTGGACGCGGACACCGGCCGCGACCTGGAGGCCAAGGTGGAGTTCCTGGGCGCCGAGAAGTACGGGGCGAACCAGGACCAGACGGTGCAGCACGTCCGCCTGACCGGCAAAGGCGTGGCGATGGACCTTTGGTACGACGACGCCAAGCGGCTGGTGCGCGAGGAGTGGGTCGAGCAGGGCCACAGGACGGTAGTGGACCTCAACCGCGTGCGCCGCTAACCGCGTGCGCCGCTAAACGAAGCTGGCCAAAGGCGCGTTCAAACGAACCCGATTGTCCGCGGCGCCTCCAATCGATTCTATATAACCGGGCGCAAATTCTACAGAATCCGCTTGACACCTCTTTCGCTCCCTGTATGCTTATTAGGTAGGTGCAGGCCTTTACGAGTCCTACTCGTCCTACCGAATGGCCTCGCAACGCCCCCTGCCGTCGTCAGCCCTCCGCGATCGAAATGCGACCGGGAGAACGGGCCTTGTCCGCGCCGCCGGAACCACAGCCGTTAAAAGTCTGCCGCGGCCTGCGCCGCCAGACCATCGTGCAATCCCTGATGGCCGACGTTTTCCACGGCCGGCTCCGGCCGGGCGCCCACCTCGTCACGCAGGAACTGGCCAACCGGTTCGGCGTCAGCCACACGCCGATCCGCGAGGCGCTGATCGCCCTGGCCGGCGTCGGCGTCATCGACCTGCTGCCCAACCGCGGCGCCGTCGTCCGCCGCATCACGCTGAAAGAGGTCCGTGAAGTCTGCCAAGTGCGCCGCGCCCTGGAGTGCGAGGCGACGCGCACCGCTTGCGGCCGGATCGACCTCGGTGCGCTGCACGCGCTGGGCGTGGACCTGAAGAAGTTGATGACGGCCAAGGCGCCGTCGGCCGCCCGTTACATTGAAGAGGCCCGCGCGGTGGACAGCCGCCTGCACGACCTGATCGCCGACTCGTGCGGCAACGGCTTCCTGGGCCAGGAAATCGGCCGCCTCAAGACGCTGTTCCGCGTCTTCCGCGACGTGGCCTGGGAACACGACGAGGCGCGCAACGATTTTCACCGCCTCTCGGAAGAGGCGCACGAACACCTGGCGATTGTCGAAGCCTTGCTGGCCGGCGACGCCAAAATAGCCGCCCGCGCCATGTCGCGGCACATCCGTTCCGGCCTCCGCTACTGGAGCCGGGCGATTCCGCCGCGACCCGCCGGATCGAATGAAGTCAATACGGATTCGCATAAGGGAAAGAGGGGCCGCGTATGAGGCGTCATGCGATGAATCGAATGAAGGCATACGTCGGGGCGGCGGCGCTGGTCGCGGCGACCCTGTGGGCGGCCCCCGTTCGCGCCGGCGACAAGCTGGAATACAACCGCGACGTCCGGCCGATCCTGGCGGAAAATTGCTTCGCCTGTCACGGCACGGACGGCGCCGCCCGCAAGGCCGACCTGCGCCTCGACCGCCGCGACGACGCGATCAAGGCCAAGGCGATCTCGCCGGGCAAGCCCGACGACAGCGAAATGGTCGATCGGATCACCTCGCCCATGACCAGTCGGCGGATGCCGCCGCCCAAGACGGGCAAGAAGCTGACCGCCGCCCAGAAGGAGACGCTCACGCGCTGGATCGCCGAAGGCGCCGAGTATCAGTTGCACTGGGCGCTCATCGCGCCCAAGCGGTCGCCGCTGCCCGCCGTCAAAAACGCCGCGTGGCCGCGAAACCCGATCGATAACTTCATCCTCGCGGACCTGGAAAAGGAAGGATGGGCGCCCGCGCCGGAGGCGGATCGGCGCACGCTGGCCCGGCGCGCGAGCCTCGACCTGACCGGCCTGCCGCCCGCGCCGGAAGAGGTGGAGGCGTTCGTCAACGACCCGTCGCCGGACGCCTACGAAAAATATGTCGATAAGCTGATGGCCTCGCCGCAGTGGGGCGAGCACCGCGCCCGCTACTGGCTCGACGTGGCCCGCTACGCCGACACGCACGGCATCCATTTCGACAACTACCGCGAAATCTGGGCCTACCGCGACTGGGTCATCAACGCCTTCAACCGCAACGAGCGCTTCGACCAGTTCAGCCTCGAACAGTTGGCCGGCGACCTGCTGCCGCACCCGACGGTCGATCAGTACGTCGCCACCGGCTTCAACCGCTGCAACATCACCTCCAACGAGGGCGGCCTCATCCCGGAGGAGTACCTCGTCCTCTACACGCGCGACCGCACCGAGACGACCGCACGCGTCTGGCTCGGCCTCACCGCCGGTTGCGCG
>Ga0182024_10002276_pt1 | contig 48055 bp, 42 predicted proteins | sample P32metaG_FD_120480 | JGI IMG/M metagenome (GOLD analysis project Ga0182024, IMG submission 120480) | Permafrost microbial communities from Stordalen Mire, Sweden - P3-2 metaG (Illumina Assembly) | ecosystem: Environmental > Terrestrial > Soil > Wetlands > Permafrost | place: Sweden: Stordalen... | reverse complement strand
GGCGTTGAGTCGGTGCATGAATTCCACTTTGAGGGGCATGATGTCGGATTCGCGTGGATAGCGTTCCAGACGTCCTAACATTTTTGCCCGCTGCTTGAATTTGATCGATCCATTCTCCTGTCGAACCTGGACGCGATACTTCACGTACCAAGCCGCATGGTCTGCATACAAACATCCATCTTGATAACGAACGGATTTGGTCATTTTTTCTCCTTAATGACCCTGCCCGTTCGCACTGACCAACTGGCGGTTTAGCCACTCGCGAAGCTCCGTACTTCCCCAAGGAAAACGAATGTAGCGCCCAAGCCGCAAATGCGGGATTGGATCGCTGGTGCGTTTTGCATTGGTCCACGAGCGTACCCATGTTTCGGGCACGTTTAGCCGTTTCGCCAGCTCGGTTGAGTCTATCACCTCTACTTCAGCTTGGTTCATGGCCGGTCCTCTATAAAACAGATCGAAAAAATCAACGCTGACGGCGCGTTGTAGAAATCGTGTTGGGCGGTGCGACTTCGACGGCAGAATGAGACGCACTCTCACCTGGAACCCGCTGGGCGGGCCCATCGCTATCCCGAGACATCGATGAGAGTTGCGCTTTGATGACCGTGAGGCGCGCATAGTAGGTCGGGTCCGCCTTGTCGTCCGCGCGGAAGTCGGCGACGCGCTGGATGATTTGGTCCGGGTGATCGCCTCGCGCTAGTGCACGTTTTGCGTATGCCCAATCGGCTTCAGATTGACTGCGATGGCCTGCCGAAAGTTTCCGCGCTGACTGCTGTGAGTCGCCGAGATGGCGGAGGGATTCGAGTGAATCCTCCCGCACGCGGAAGTCTTGTCCGTGATAGATCGCCTCGGTCTCGTGGTGCACGCGCACGACGAAAGTCTCGTTGTACTTTCTGTTCGTGAATCCGGGCAAACGAAGGAGCCGGGAGACATCCGTGGCTGCCGGATCACCGCCGTACTGCGAAGCGAGAGCACGCAACAGCGTTTCCGTTTGATTCGCGTCCAAGCCTTCGACGCGCCATACGACTTGATGTTTTCCGGGCGAAGTATCGAGAATGAAATTTGGCGGAGGTACGTCGCCGGAAGTACGGATCGCTTGAAGCGAAGCGCCGGCTTCCTCGTCGAGGTCGAGATAAGTGTGGCGCACCTCGCGGATTTGTTCTTTCGTCCGGCTTCGCGATCCCTCCCTGACTGGATTCATGCCAATGAAGATGTCGGCACCAGACTCATTCTGCTGGTGAAGCCAAGATTGAAAGGGAGCGCTCGCAATTGTCTCGGCAGGAAGAATCCGCTGCGTCGTTTGCTGCCGAATTCGATTCCTAACGAGAACTGCTGCGTGGTCGCTCGGCTCGTGGAGGGCGTACACGTATTCAGGCGCGGACAGGAATCGAGCCGTGAATGAAGAAGAGCCATTCATGCGTGCTCCTTGGGAGCGACGTAGATGGAGCAGAAGTCAAAAAGGTCAGAGTCGGGGTCGTAGCTGTTGATTTCGAGGACTTCGGAGATGAATCGCCGGCCGGGCCTTCGCTCGATGTGAACGACGACGTTGAGAGAATCGGCAATATTCGTCTTAATCGAACGGTAGGGCAGCTCAATCCCGCTCTGTAAAACACAACTGGTAAAGCGAGATAGTCCCTGCTTGGCGGAACTCGCGTGAACTGTGCTTAACGTGCCAGCGTGGCCCGTATTCAAGAGTTGAAGCAGATCGAAAGCCTCGCTTCCTCGGATTTCTCCCAGCAAAATACGGTCGGGCCGATGTCGCAACGAGGCTTTGAGAAGGTCACGAATGGAGACCGCGGGTACTCCGTTCTGCTCCCTGCGGGCTTCGAAGCGAACGAGATTCGATTGGGCAAGTTGTATCTCCGCAGTGTCTTCGATCAAAAGAATGCGTTCATCCGGGGGAATGAACTTTCCGAGCGCGTTCAAAAGAGTCGTCTTGCCAGTTCCCGTCCCGCCACAAATCAGCAGGTTGCGCCGCTGTAGGATGTAGTCTTCAAAGCGATTCGCGAGTGCGTGGGTGAGGGTGCCGCTTTCGATGAGATCCGCGATTTCGAAGTGACGGACGTTGAATTTGCGAATGGTGAGCGTCACACCACGCAAACTGCAGGGAGGAATGACGGCCGCAACGCGACTGCCGTCCGGTAATCGCGAATCCAAGATGGGCTTCGCTTCCGAGATATCGTCGCCCAGTCGTCTGGCGATGTTCTTGACCGCAACGAGGAGGGAACGCTCGCCGAGCGAAACGCCGCGAACCTGCTCGACAAAACCTGCTTTCTCGACGAACACCTGGTCCGGCCCGTTGACCATGACTTCGCTGACGGATTCATCGAGGATGAGATGCTCAATGGGTTTTAGGAACGGAAGAATAGTTTCAAAGCCAGACATCAGAGTTCTCCTGCGGCGAGTTGCTCGAAATAGGATTTGTTCGGATCGTTGTAATAGGGCTTCAAGTAGCAAAACGTAGGCGGAATGGGGTTGAGTCCGTCGTACGCAATCGTGACCGACTGGGCGTTCCGCAGTTCCATGAACGTCTTCATGTCGAAGCGGAAGTCAGTCTGGGTGTTGTAACTCTTCGAGGCGGTGATGTTGGCCCGGTGGGAGACGGCTTTTCCGGTGAGCAGGCTGACTCGGGCGTCATGGCCGCTTTCCGACAGGTTGTAGCTGACTTTCAGGCAGTCTTCCCGGCCGCAAAATTCGCTTGCTGTCTTCGCCGAGAAATCGTCCGAGAGGCACAGAAAGATCTTTGTACGAAAAGTCTGGAGCAGACTTCTCCAACTGTCCCCGGGAAGCGAGGAACGCAGGGAGCTGATGCTCTGTGTAGCGACGATCGGAATGCATTTGGCTTGCCTGGAGAGGCTGAAGAACTTTTCGTCGCCAGTCGGATCGCTCTCGCCGACCGTTGCGAAGTGTTGGTATTCATCGCAGAGGAAGAGGACTTGGCGAAAATGCCGGTCTTTCTCGGCTTCAATTTGCGGGATGCGGTTCAGCACCGCACGCTCGAAATCAAGCTTCATCATCACGCCGATGGCCTTGGCCAATCCGGCGTTCATACTCACGGGAAAGTTGAGAGAACAAACCGCACCGTGCTCCAAGAGCCAGGAGAAAGATGGCAACGGTTTTCCATATTGCCCATCGGCGTTGAGTTTCGCGTTGTAACACTCGCGCTTCGGGCAAAAGACCCGCTTCACTTTGGGGTTATCGTCAAAGAGCGAAAGAAACACGGATATGCCCTCGACGATCGAAGTACGGAGCTTGGTCTCGATCCGTTTCCAGTCCTCACGGAACCATCGCTGAACGGCGTAGAGCTTTTCGAGCTTGTCCGGGTCCGCAAACTTGGCGTCAAGGATGGTGATCGGTTCGGCGGGAATGCCTCCGGCATGTAGTTCGTCCCACAACTCCTTCGAAGCTCCCGCAAGATATCGTTCTTTGCCGGGGTCGTGTTTGAAACCGAGGCTGGCGAGTTCGACGGGTCGCTTGCCAAACACTTCCGGGGTAACCGCCGCGAAGTGGCGGCCCATGATGATCTCTTCGGCTTCACGAATGCGCTGTTCGAGCAGGGGCGGCGAAATGGCGCACTCGTAGACGTTGAAGAGCGTGACGTAGTCGTAGGCAATCTTGTGAAGCAGGATGATGAATTTGACCAAATTGGTGTAGGCCTGCTGCCAAAACGGTTCCTTGCCTCGGCCAAACAAATTGTTTAATAAGGATGCGATGTTGAACGCGAGAGCGTAGGCATCAAGATCATTGTTCAGCGGGTTGTAACGGTATTCGGAATCGAGGCTGATCTCGATGAAATCCTCGCCGCGGTCGTGACGGTCAAGAATCTCCTTCACCTTGCGGCAGAAGTCGCCCTTTACCTCCAGAACGAGTGCACCGATTCGGCGATCTTTGTCATCTGCCTTGAACGCCAGAATCTGTTCCGCAAACGGATACATTGCCGTCGCGGTTTTGCCTGACCCGACTGCTCCAAGGATGACGGTTCCGGTGAACAATCCGCGCTCGGGAATGGTCAGCCAGTGAGGCGTCTGGCTTGGACCAGGCGTGCGAGGTTCGTGGACCTCGCCCACCACCAGGAAAAGCTCATCGCGTTTGCTCGGATCGGGATACGGCGGAAGATGGCCGGGAGTGACGCGTTGACGGTATTTGAGCGTGGCGACATAGAGGCCCGAAAATGTCGCAAGATAGAGAAGGTAAGGCGTGCTAAAAAGGCACACGTTGTAAAGCCACCGGAAACTCACGAACGCGTTCGGAGCGCGCAAAGAAATCAAATGAAGAAAGAACGACTGTTCCGGGAACGGGCGCGCATAGAAAAGGTACGCACCCGTTCCCATAGCCAGCAGGCCGGCAAGGAAGTGCCGCGACGCTAGAACCCGCTGCATCATGACCTCGCCGCCGCCTCTGGTCCGCGCCGGGCAGCGCCGTTATCCGCACTCCTTTTGTGCTCTCTCCACTTCCGGTAGTCCTGATCCCGCCAGAGTGTTTTCTTAATGGCGGAGTTGATGACGTGATCCGCGCTGCTTTCGATGAATTGCGCGTAGTCGTCGAGCAATTGACTTACGGGCTCCTCCAACCGAAATTCACGGGTAAGAATTGCCGGTGCTTTCTTGATAATGGACATGGTGTTTCCTCCTCTACGATTCAACTTCCGAAACTTTCCTTGCCCGGCGGAAAAAATCGGAGGCACCGGACACGGTGCCCAGGGCGGGAGCGACCCCAAAGACTTTTTGGGCGGCTGAAGGTCCAAAAAGTGGGGTCGCTCCCGCCCGATTTGGATTTTTTTCCGCCGGGCATTTTTTTCCTCTGCCGACGCCTTCTCCCAGACTTTTAAGAACATGCCGGTGCCACAAGGTGAAGGACCGAAAGCAGCACCGAGTGCAGGCTATAGTTATTACCTGCTTCACTGGTGCCCCTCTTCCGCTTCACCTGGAACAGCGAAAGGCTTAAGAATTCGCGCTTCGAAGTGCGTTATGTGTGGAAGGTGGTGGCCCTGAAATGTCGCGCGGATCTGCGATTCGGGAAGACGGTCCGCCTTCCATGCCCGGTAGAAATGTTCAAACCGCTCTCCGGCGAACCGCTCCTTCGACACGTTCCGAAAGACGAGGTCGGCTTCACTGAGCAACCCGTACTGGTGCAAGTCCCAGGCTTTGCATATCGCGAAATAGCGCAGCAAATCATCAGCGGGATTCGATTCGAGCGGCACAGTGACGAGGGCATGAAACAGCTCGCGCGCCTTGGCGAAATGGGCGTCGATCCGGGACAGATACAGGAAGCGAAACTCCCGCAACTCTCGAAACAAGGGCGAATAGGCTTGCAGGTGATGAACGAAAGCCGAGAGATTGGCTTCGCTTCCTTGAATAAAGGAAAACGTCACTATTCGGGCCGGGGATTGAGGCTCTTCGAGGAACATCGGAAAGCGATCAACGAAATACCGAACGGTGGGCTGAACGGTGCGGCGACCGAGATAGGTTTTCGAAGGGAGATGTTTCGCTTCGATGTTCAGGTCGCGACAGAAAAGTGAGAGCTTGTCGCGTTCGGTCTCAAGGTAGAAAAGGGTGGGATTGCCGAGCACGAAATCGAGCATGGCGATGCGGGTCTGAATGTATTCGAGTTCATGCCGGCGGCGATTGCGAAGGTTTTCGCGGCCGAGCTGGCGATAGAGTTTCCGGGCGAAGAGGTGATAGACCGCGCGATGTCGTGGCATGGAACTGGTGCGTGCGTGCTTGTTGGATTGGAGTTTGTTCCAGAACAGAGTCGTGCGCTTTCCCCACTGCACGCCGGCAAAGGCAAGGAATTGCCGAGCAACGAAGTAACCGGAGTGCGTGGCAACGAGATACAAGAAGCACGCCTCTTCTTCCGTGTATCCGAGAGCCTGCAAGGCGGCGATATGGACCGTGTCGATCTTCATAGCGAGAGGATCCGGGCCGTGAGTTCCGTGTCGTCGAGAATGCGCCGCAACTTCGAAGCGTCCTCGCGAGGCGCATAGATCGAAAACCCCGCTTTGGCCTTTTGTGCCAAGGTGCGCGGGCGATAGTTCCTGGTGGCCAATTCCAAATCAATGTGTCCGCGTTCGTGGTCGCTTGTTTCGTACTCAAGACGAAGATCGGGAACTTGCACTTTGTCATTGACGAGAACAAGTCCTTGCTTCCCGGCGACTCGTTCGCGCGCCTCGCGCGATTGCCCTGCAGCACCGAGTTGGGCCAGCTCTCGATGCAGGTTGCGCTTCAATTCGTAGTCGAGCGCGACGCGGATGGGTCGGCCTCCGGCGCTTTCGATCCGTGCGGATTCCTTCTGGTACAGCCGATAGAGAGCGGCGTCATGCCTGGCTTCACGCGGCTTCACAAGCCCGTGATAGATCGCCTGGCCTTCGGGCAAGCGGCCGGATTGCAGGATAAGGCGCTTGGCCTTTTTGGTGAGAACGAGGAGGCCTTCCGTTCCTCTGCCAGCGCTCTTGATGGACTTCACCGCGACGAGCCCTTGCTGCGTTAAGTGGCGAATCTCGCGGTTCATTCGCTTGGCATCGCCGGCGTAGCCGAACTCAGCCAGGTCATTCGTGTCGATGACACGGAACCTGCCGATTTCGACAAGCGTCGTGAACTCGGATTCGCGAAGGAGGTAGGTGCGATCTCTCAGATAGTAGGCGCGGGCGGAGCCGTCTATTTCAGGTCTCCGGTCGCCATCTCCAGATGCGACCGGCGGGGAGTCGCTGCCGACGGCGCGCGTACCCTCCGTGCTGTCACCACACCCCTGAAACGGGATGCGCTCTCCCCGGTCATCCATCTCCAGCTCGTTCGAAAATCGATCGCGGGACATGTCAGAAATGCTCCTCGTTTCCAGACGGGGTGGGCATTTCGATCTGCCCGACTTGGAACTGCCTGTCGAGGTGGGAAAGCTTGCGGCCCGTGTTCTTTAGAAGAAACTTTCGCTGGAGCAGGAGGACGGCGCCGAATATGTTGAAAAACAAAGTGGCGGCCGAGACACAAATCCATTGTCCGTACGCATGGAGCAAGACGACTTTGTAGGCCGCCATGAACTTCAGCTCGCCCATGAGCCAGAAGCCGTAGGCGAGAAGGAAAGCGATTGTGACGAGGAGCGCGTTGGCAATCATGTGTTCCTACCAACCTCCTGGGGTTAAGAAACTCCAATTCCGAAAAGGAGCGGGCGGGAGTCCGCAGCAGCCGAGGCTCTCCTGACGCGTGCTGTTTGTTCGGAGGACGAAGGTTGGTGGGATGGGCTGTGGCGAGTGCGAGGAGGAAGGTCGAGGAACAAAGGAAGAGGTGGCACGCGGAGGTTGGGCCGAGGCTGCCAGGCGGACGCCCGCGACTCCTTTCTCTCCTTGCCGCGCAGAGTTCATTTGAACGCCTGGTCTTCGCGGAAGTAGGAGATCGTAAGGCCCAGCGGATTGATGGGAATCAGTTCGTTGGGGACGTGAGACTGGAAGATGAAAACGAAGTTTGCGGTGTACAGGTCGCGCTTAAGTTCGCTGTGATCGGCGGGCGAATAGTAGACCATGTAGAAATCCACGCGCGCCCGGTAGGGCGGCGTTTGCAGTTCTTCGAGCGAAATCTTTTTCACATCGATGTCAATTTCAGAAGAGGAAGTGTTGGTGAGAAATTTCCGGATGATGTCGTCCTTTCGGTAGGCGTCGAGGATGCCGTTGGCTAGCTTGCCGTCCAGAAAATAGAGGGACTTCGCGAAGTCGTCCTGGATGGTGTAACGGTTCCTGCGATAGTAGAGCTTGGTGAACTGCGAGAGGAAGTATTTGGCTTCGGCATCCTGCGGCTTGTACTCGAAGTTGTGGTAGTTGATCGCTTCGGCGCGGCCGAGGTCATCGATACGGATGACGAGGGGCCGAAAGTTCTCAAACGTGCGAATGGTTCGCAGGTCAATGAGGGCAAGCGCGATGCAGACGAGCGAGAGAAGTGCCAGAGCGATTTTGAGGTACGTGTTGGTCACCATCGGGTCACCGTAGGATTCGAGATACAAACGCTTAGCATCGTGAAAGGAAGCATCGCGCTCCATCAGAACTCCTTCGCGATCGAGGCCGCAGCGGCGGCGGGCGCTTCAAGGATTCCTGCGGAGCTGCCGCCTGCGGTGCCGCTAAAGATGTGATTGGTAAGGGCGGGTACTTTCAAGAGGACATAGATCGAGGCAACGAACGTAATCAGCAGTACGGGAAACCACCCAATGAGCTGGAGGGTCGAGATATTGCCCGTGCCCTGCAGGGTGAGCACACCAATAATAAGGTTGCCGATGATGTAGACCACTGCGGCGGCAATCACTTCATAGAAGGCGTACTGAAGAAAGCAGCGCAGCCAGCCCCAGAACAGCCATTCGAGTTTGGGAACAATGAAAAACGGCACAAAGATAGGGCCGACAAGCACGCAAACAGCGGTCGCAATAAAACCGTAGGCGATAACGACGATGGAGATGGCCTGAGCGGCGGCCAGAAGAATAATGACGACGACGTAGATCACCATTCCGAGAAAGTCGGTAACGCCTGGCGCGTCGATGCGCGCCTCAAAATCCCCGATGCGGTCCACGATGGTTTGCAGTTCGGCCTGGTTGATGCGATTGGCGAGAAACTGCGCTTCGTCGGTGATCAGGTTATGGAAGCTGACGCCGATGCCCGGGATGGGAGTGCTGTAGTAATTGACCATGGCGAAGCCGAACGCGATGGTGAGAAGGAGAGTCGCGAAGTTGTCGAAGTGGAAAGGCTGTTTTCCGCTCGCCGAGGCCAGCGCGGACTTGATGCCGTACCACGCGATGAGAATCGTGGCGAACATGCGGAAGAGGTTCTGGCCCATGGCGTCGAAGAAGCCGAGGTTCTGCGTCAGAAGATCGTTGATCGCCTGATACATGAACTGCAGGAAATCGGTCTGCATGGTCTCGGCTCCTTGGCGGTTGAGAGGAAATGCAACTTACGGCATGCGGAAGTTCTGCAACGAGTTGGTCAACGTACCGGTGACCTGGGTCAGATTTGTGCTCAGGCTAGTTTGCCGGCTGATTTCCGTATTGATGGCGTTGGTCGTCATTTCGCGCTGCTGCTTGGCCGCGATGGTCTGCTGTTCAAGAAGCGAAGCAAGCAATTTGTTGGAATCCTGAACCGAACGCAGCGTCAGCACGTTCGTCGCGTTGATCTTGTTCAGGACGGCGACTTCCGAATTGAGGCTCTCGTCGTCGGACAACGAGTCCTGTTCCAGGTTATTCACTCGGGCTTCGAGCGCAGCCGCGTTGCCACGAATTGCGCCAATGGTGGACAAGGCATTCATGTTTGCGCCGTCGGCGAGTTCGACAGAGGCGTACTGTGATTTCACGCGTGCTTGTTCGTAGTCCGGCATACCAGCCAGAGCGTTCTGGTTGTACACACCGAGTTGCGTCGTCGCGCGCAAGTAGCCGTTGATGGTGTTCAGGTCTGCATTGACGCTACCGAGCCAGCCGGAAGTGTTTCCGTAGGTGTTCGTAGCAGTGACATTTCGCCAGTTGGAGAACTGGGCGCGGTACCGCGCCGGCATGTTGTGCAGGTTGCGCGACATCTGTAGGGCGAGGTTGTAGGCGGTGACAACCTGGGTGTACGTCTTTTGCAGCTGAAGGAGATGCTGCTGCAGTTGCTGGTAACGCAGCACGGCGTTGCTGTAATTCGTTGGGTCGTAAACAACTCCGCCGAACTGCGCGAAGGCGGTGCCCACGCACAGGGTTGCGACAAGTAAAACCATCAAAATTCTCGTTCTCATGGATTGTTCCTTTCTTTCGTTAGAGATTTGAAGGCATGGTGTGATTGCTGTAATCGGGCAGCGCGAGGTCGCCCGAAAGATAGACTTTGACGCGGTGCCCCTCGCGGATGGTCACCGTCGGCAAGATATTCAGAAAACGGTCGAGAATTTGCGCCGAGGATTGCGCCGTGCTGTGGGCGAAACCCTGTCGCATAAGGTCGGAACCGGACGCGGTCAACGTTCCCGCCGAACCGGCTTCGGCGACGGCACCTATCGCTCCAATGGCGAGCGAGGTGCCAAAAATGCGCAGGTAGTGGTTATTGACCTGGTCGCGAAGACCGACATCGCCGATCTGATTGAGGCCCTGGAAATGATCAAGGCTTGCCGAGTAGCCATCGGGCATGATCACCCGATGGAAGGAAACCGCGAGCCGATTTTGTCCGAAGTTTTCGACTTTGCGGGTTTCGCCCAGGAGTTTCGCGCCAGCGGGAATGAGCAGATGCTGGCGGTCGTGGGAATAAACGTCATTGCTCAAGAGGCATTCGATCGGCCCAGCCATCTGCCCGTCGAGCCGGTTCACGAGCACGGTTTCGAGTGTGGTTCCTTCAAACAAAACGTAGGTTTTGCCCATCGCCGCAGCCGGTGGGCCCGCCGGCGCGGCAACAGGAATTCGCGTGACCTCCTTTCGTTCGCTTTCCGCAGCGGAATCCTTAACCGGTGGTGCACTCGCGACGGGCATCAGCGGTGGAGCAAGCGGCTTGAGCAGCGCAGCCAGCTGAGCCGCATTCGCATCACCCGCCTGCTGGGTCGTAGCTGCGGTGTCCAGCTCTTTCGGAGCGGAGCTTTCCGGAGACTTCCGGTAACTAAGTGCGACGTTTGACGAGAAGAGAGAGAGGTAGGCGCGTTTTTTTCGCTCGGCTTGAATCGAGTCCTCCGTGCGCTCCGGTGCCGCGCCGTTTGCAGAGTTTTCAGCGGACGACGGGACATCCGTGCTTCCTCCGGCGAGCGTGCGGGTCTGCTGAGCGAGCGCGTTCTGCGCCACGGTCTGTTCGCGCTGGAGTGCCTGGATGCGGTTCTGCATTTCGACAATCTTTGCTTCATTCACTTCGAGCGGCGCCTGAACGGCGGGCCCGGACGGCAACACGCGCGCTGGAGCGGGCGGTTTTTTCCCGCCGGTCAGCCACATGATGAGGACCATCAGAACAGCGAGGCTGACGAGCAGCCACGACTGGACATTCTTCGGCAAGAGGCCCGGTGGTTTCGGAGCTTTGTCTTGAATCGCAGTAGGAGAAGTCATGGAAGCTCCTTTACTTCGTCGCCGCGCGCCGCGTGAAATTCAGTTTCTTTTTGCCAACCGCGAGATACCCGGCGTCGACGATTTTGGGAACGATGTACACGCCGTTTTCCAGCTGGAAGGAAACCAGATTGGGTTTGCCATCCTTGATTTCATAAAACGCGGGCTTCTCGCGGGCGGAGCAGCGAATGTAGGTAAAGGTGTCGTCGTGGTAGATCGCGGAAACAAGAAACGGCTCATGCGCCAATTTCGGGTCGAGTATGTAATCAAAGTGAAGTTTGGTGGCGTAGCTGGAACGGAACTGACTGAATTCTTCGGCTGCATGTGATTGCGCCGCACGGATCTGCTCGGCGGTTTGCTGGCGAATCTCCGCAAGTTCTTTCTTGTAGGCTTCCGCGTCGGCTGCGCGAACGTAGCCATGCAACACGGATGCCTGAGTCTGGCTTTCCTTTGGTTCGACAAAGAGTTTCAGATCCGGCTGTGAATTCGGATCGCTGCTGATTTCCGTCAAAAGAAACGAATATTGATGTCCGCTCGCGGTGATGAGGTTGAGATTGCTGCGGATGCCGGCCTGCGCCGGGTGGACGTAGCAGAGATTGTGTGAGCCATTGATAATCCAGAATTCGCGGTCGCCAGTCGTGAAGTCGAGAATCTCCTCATCGTCGGGCAAAACGATGAGGGTTGAAAACCGCAACTTGGCATGCACCGGAATGATGTCTTCCCTGCTGTACTTCACGACGCGGGCGCCGGTGTCAGCGGCGAAAGCTTGCGCTTCGCCGAGCGCGAACATGATGCCGACGAGAAGCAGGAATGGAAATACGTGCCGCCGAATTGTTGCCGAATGGGATTGCATGGCATTTCTCCTTTGACTTGAATTCATGTTTCCTACGGATTTCGTTTGTCGACACAGCGCGCGATGGACAGGGCGAGAAGTACGGTCACTGTGAGAAAGGCAAAGGACAACAGCGACAAAGCCCCGACGCACGCTAAGTTGTTCGAGGATTTCGACGAGATTCGGAATCACGTTCTTCCTCCCGCAAGGACGTCCAGGCCCTTTTCGAAGCCGTAGGCGTCGAACGCTTCCTGCCGTTTCCGGTTGTCATAGGGATCGTTGGTATAGAGCCAATAACTGCGGCGGTCGACATTGAGATTGGCAACCTTGGCGAGTTCCGGCGTCTTGATCAGGAACTGCTGCTTGGGAAGGAGCGCTGCAATGAGCGCAACTTCCGTGTCGTTCAGATGGAACTGTTTTCGGTACAGCTCCTGGTCCATGTCTGGATTGGCGAGAAAGATTTTGGTGGCACAGCTTTCGACGATCACGTCGAGAAGTTCCGAGCGTTTCAGTTCGTCGAGCGATTGCGTGGAAAGAATCATTGCCGCGTTGTGCTTGCGCCAGGTCTTGAGTGCTTCCGTGACGTACTGCCGGATGCTGGGGTTGCGCAGAAACACCCAGGCTTCGTCGATGAAGAACGCCTTGAACGTGGAGCTGAACTCCCGGTTCGTGATCAATTCATTCGCACGGTGCAGCATGTAGAAGAGCAAAGGCTCCAGAAGTTCCGGATACCGGCTCATCCCCTGGAAGTCGAAGCACTGGAAACGTGAGAACGAGACCGTGTCGCATGGATTGTCGAAAAGAAAACCGAACTGTCCGCCGCGGATCCACTTGGCGAGCGCATAGGTGAGCTGCCGAGGCAGCGTATTCGCGAGCACGTTGAGCGTGCGCAGCGCGGGGTCGAGCGAATACAGATTCTCGATCTGCTCGTAGAGTTCCCGGTCGGTCAGCGGATCAAGTTTTCCAACGGCGCTTCCAAGAAGGACTTTGACGAAGAGTGCGAGAAAGTCGAAGTTCGCCTTCGTAGGAGGCAGAGAGAATGGATTGATGGTGAAGTCCGAGGACTCGATGCCAATCCGCAAGTAAGAGCCATCGAACAGCCGCGTGAGACTTTCGAAGCTCCCGCCAAGATCGAAAATGAATGTGAAGGGGTTGTATTTCTGGAGGTTGGTGATTAGGAAGTTCAGGAGAAACGATTTGCCGCTGCCGGTGCGGCCGAGAATCATGGAATGCGCGACATCCCGATAGTGGAGGTTCAGGTAGTACGGCGTGCCATGGTTGGTTTCGAGCACGGCGAGATATTCCTGCCGAAGGTGTTGGTTGCGGGTGTCACCCGAATGCAGCGTAAAGAGGAACGACAGGTCGGCGTAGTTCGTATTGAGGAGATAGAGATACCGCAGGTTGAAAGCGTAGTTTCCGGGGATTGCGGCGAGGAATGCATTCAGCAGGTTGTAGCGCTCGACATACAGTTGCGCGTCGTGAACGCCAAATACTTTGTAAAACTCGGCCGCTGCCCGTTCAACAGTCGCAAGGTCACAGTCGTAGATGACAACCGTAAGGGAAAACTGGCCAAAGTAATTGCCGTGCAGTTCAATCTCCTCAATCCCTTTGCCTAGCTCGCGTACCTGCGATTCTTTGGCGTCATCGAGCAGCGCATCCTGCGCCGGCGCATCGTTCAGATTGACCTGGCTGAAAAACGATCTTTTCGTGTTGTGAAAGTGCCGGCGTTTGGCTTGAATGTTTCGCCGCGTCTTTCCTGGTTCTTCTTTCTTCCATTCCGTTACGACGTGAAAATTTGCGCGTACGTCGAGAAGCCCTTTGAGCAGCAGGGGAAAGGTATGCGCAGAAGGTTCTTTCAGGGTGAGGACTTTGACGTAGTAGTCGTCCAGCCGGAGATGCCCACGGTGACATTCAAGATGCGATTCCGGGAGGTAATAGTCGAGAAAGGTATCGTGTTTCAGCCTGGCATTGTCGAGTTTGAGCGGATCGAAATTCAGCGTGCGCTTGAGAACAACGAATGCTTCTTCTTTCGGAAGAATACGGGTCTCGACAAAGTCGCTGACCTGCGTGCGAAAGCTTTCCACCTTCTGCCGCAAGGCGGATTCCGCGCGTGAAATCGCACGGTCGTCGAGGCGGATCGTTGACTGTGAAGAAAACTGCGCGCGCAGTTCTGCGAGCGCCTGCCGTGGGCGGGCGGGAAATTCAAGGATCGTATTCGCGAGCGACCGGCCTGCAGTAAGAGCCGGACACAACACCACGAATACGATCCAGAGCGAAAACAGACAGTCGGCTTTTTCCGCGAAGTAGGCGATCCGGCTGCGGATGGCGGAATCCACCACGAGATTTCCGGAGAAGGTGTGCGGGATCAGTTGCCGGTTCCGCTTGAAGAGCAGTTGATAGACGCGGTAGTTTTCGTCGAAGAGCCGCAGGGCGGATTCGAGTCGTTTCGTGAGAGCGTCCAGCGCCATCTGGTCCAGACATTCGTAATCGACTCCTTGCAGTTCGAGGATCATTCCTACTTCGCCGGACTTCGTTAGAAAGACCTGGGGCCCAACGAAGCCGAAGAGGTTGACCATGGCGCCCAGCGAGCCGGACTCTTCGTAGTTCTTGAAAACTCGTTTGAGATTCAGCATGGTGTACCTCGGACAACCGTCACGGGAGTCAATTTGACCGGGTCGTATTCGCGGCGAAGTTTTGCGGCGCGAAGGAGAAGCTTCAGGATTTGCGGATCCGTAGCGGTGGCCCAGCGGGCGACGACGTACAGGAGCAAAAAGATAAGTACGCCGCCCGAAAGGCTGTTGAGCAGGTTGAACGTTGCTGCACCCAGGCACATTGCGAAGAAAAACAACTTTCGCTCGGCGCCGAGGATCGTAAGCGGACGTGAGAGTGAGCGCTGCACGGGATTGATTCTTCGTGTATATGTCACGTTGTTTCCCACAAAGCCTCACGGAAAGAGCCAGGCCATGAAGTTGACGGCGGCGATGGCCATGCCCACGCCGAAGAGCACGCCGGCAAGAACGCGTTTCGAACCTCCTTCGCCGAAAGCAAAGGTGAGGCCCGACACCACGATGGCAACGAGGGAGAGTCCGCGGGCAATGGTGCTCGTGAACGCTTGTTGAAGAACGCCCACGGCGTTTTCCCACGGCGAGTTGCCGGTGGCTTGCGCGAACGCAGGAGCTGCAAGGAAGAGGGCTAGCAAAGAAGCAAAGACGGCACGACTGGAACGCATCCAGCCCAGGGCAATGATCCAGAATGTTTTCATTTCCACACCTCGGCAAAAGAGTTGCACCGCAGTTACGGTGCGAGGAAAGTCCACGCTCCAAAGACCGCCGAATGTCGCGGCCGGAACGCACTGGTCCAAAGACACGCTAGGCGTACCGCTCGATAGCCCATGCCCGTTACGTCTCGACGCCGCGGAACAACGGAAAGCGGTTTCTCGCGTGAACTTCCCTCTATCTACCTATTCAGTGTTTGGAGAGAAAAATGTGTCGCAGGAAAAGTAAAAAAGATTTGTTGCACGAAAGAATGAGTGGTTTTGTCCTGAAGACTGGACAGTTGATGCGCGGGTGGAGATGCAAGTGCATCATGGGCTGGTGCGGGACGGCAGTGGCGACCAATGACTTTGGTTTCAGGACAAAATAGCGACAAGTCATCGAGCCAATCTTCGCAGTTTCGCGAGCAGACGCTTGAATCGTTGCCGGACCGCATTCGAAGATGAGCCGTTGAGCACCGCCATTTCCTCGCCGGTATTTCCGTCCAGTTTGAATTGAATCAGGAGGTCCAACTCGGAGTCGGCGAGCTTTCCGTTCGTTACGCATCGATGGAGGAAGTGCCTCAATTGGGCAAACCGCTCGAAGGAGTCTTCGAGTTCGACGAATACACTTGCCTCACCGTTGGCGTGATCGAGGAGAGCCGCGTTTGTACTTTCCTGTTTCGCCCATTCGAAGATGTGCCGCTTTACGCCGCGTGCGATGGCGAATGCAAAATGAGAGCGTCTTGTTCCCATCTCTGGCGAATGGAGAAACAGTAGAAAGAAAAAGAGAACCTGTTGTGCGATGTCTTCTTCCGTCAGGCTTTCCTGCTGTCTAGTTATGAGGCGGACCGCGCGGTGCAGCATCGGAAGAAATACGAGAACCAGAAGGCTTTCGGCGAAGGCAGGATTCGCTTCGCGAAGCGCGAAGATCTCATGAAAGAGATTGTCGTTCGCCGCATCGGCCGGTGAAGCTCGGAGGTGGAAGAGCAGGTCACTGACCGTCGAATGTCCGTGCAATGCCGGGAACGCAGAAAACAGTTCACTGACAGGACGCGATTCCGGGCCAGTCAGTGCCGAAAACAGTTTCGCTTCGATATTGCACAGCGTGCAATGACACTGAATTTCAAGGGGCATGGTCGAACTCCCCGCCACCCAGAGACAAACTGGGAGCACACAGAAGAGCGGGGACTCGCTCTCGACAGCTTCGGACAAGAATGGAAACTGCAACGGTTGCGGGGAGTAACCGATGTTTCTCCGCTGCCGATCCCACACAGGCAGCGAAGAACACTTATCCTCTGAAATCTTGAGCGCGTGCGGTGAGATTTGTTTTCTGTGGCAGGAAAGCAGGACAAAAGAAAAAAGCCCTCCGGTCTGAGCCGGAGGGCTTTTTGAAACGCCGCCATCAATACGGCGCTTCGGTCGATTCCGGACCGGTTTCGGCGCCATTCGGTTGCGTTGGCGCTTCGGCTTCGGCCCGGCTGAGCCGGCGGACGGAGTTGGCACGCACGCTCCAGAAGATGCTGACCTTGGCGGTCTTGGCCTTCTTGGATTTGCCGTTCTCGTTCTCGTATTTCGAACTAACGAGCAAGCCGTCCACGAGGACATGGTCGCCCTTGTGGAGCGTGTCGGCGATGGACTCGCCGAGGCGGTTGAATGCCACGACGCGATGCCATTCGGTTTTGGACTGCCACTCGTCGTTCGAGGCTTTCCACGATTGTTGGGTGGCGACCGACAGCACGGTGAAATTCGCACCGTTGCCGCGGACTTGCCGCTTCTCCGGGTCTTTCCCGAGGAAACCGATGAGTTGGACGTGATTGAGATACATGATTTGATTCTCCTTTTTCTGCCCCATTTTCTTGGGGCACCCGAGGGCGGAGTGGATACTGCTCCCAAGGCGAGCGGCTGCATTCTGGGAGGGACCCAACGGATTCAGAGGGAGGAACTAGGAAAGCAGAAGACGCGAAGCTGCCGGGCGCAGGAATTATCCCGAAGCCGTGCCCAAGGAAAGGATAGGCGGAAACAGGAGAACCATCCAATCAAGCACCGACAGACTACGGAATGACAAATAGAACACGGTAATCCGTAACAAGGAAAACCGTTTTGAGGGTCCAGCGAAGAGCGAATCGTCATAATAGAGCGAGGGATGTGTCAGGTCGTGGCAAAACCAATCTGGTGCAAGAACTGCCATTGCGAACGAAAAATCTCTGAACGTGAGTAGCAGGCTCAGGTTGTGGGCAATTACTGCACGGCCCTCAACAGCGGTCTTTCTGACAGATGGGCGCTTCGAAAATTCAAGCTAGGCAAGGAAAGAAGATTAGAACCCAAACTCCAGCTCTGTGAGAGATTGTTATCGCGTTTTTGGACTCGGACTTCACCGCAACGTGTCAGCCAGCCACGTCATCAATTAGCAAGAACCGCCGCAGAACAAGGCGCGTTTACATCCACCTTGCAAGTCAGAGCATTATTACAAGACAGCGTAGCAGCAACTCAGCAGACCGCGTGTAAGCTGTTTGAAGTAAGCCCAAGGAGTGCGCGCGGTTGAGGGATCTAGGGAATCTGTTTTTTCAAAAGTGACGCACCAACCGTAAAGAAAGCATAACTTGGGAGACGCGATCCGTTAGATTCCAGTTAAGATACTAGAACTTCAATGCCCTTAAACGAAGCCGACACCTGCCGGACGTATGTACTGCCGAAGCTTTACAGTGCCGGCTGGGAAGACACCCAAATCAGTGAGCAGAAGAGTTTCACCGACGGCCGAATTGTGCTGATCGGAAGTCGCGCCATCCGCCGTCCCCAAAAGCGCGCAGATTATTTACTCCGGTATCGCAGGGATTTTCCGATTGCCGTCGTCGAGGCGAAAGCGGTTTATAGAACTGCCGGGGACGGTCTTCAGCAGGCCAAGGAATATGCACTGATTCTAGGGTTGAAGTTCGCCTACACGACCAATGGCAAAAGCATCATCGAGCACGATTTTCTTACGGGCCTCGACAATGAAATTCAAAATTTTCCGAAACCTTCTGAGTTATGGGACAGGTTGCGTGCAGGTGAGAATATCTCGGAAGGCGTAGGTGAGCGCCTGCTCACACCTTACTATCATCTGTCCGGCAAGTCTCCGCGCTACTATCAGGAGATAGCCATCAACGGCGCCGTGCAGGCAATCCTGCAAGGTAAGAAGCGTGTGCTCCTCACCCTTGCGACCGGAACCGGCAAGACAATTGTCGCATTTCAGATTTGCTGGAAGCTCACGAATTCTCGATGGAACTGCACAGGCGAGTACCGCCGCCCGCGCATCCTTTATCTTGCCGATCGCAATATTCTTATCGATGACCCAAAAGACAAGGTCTTCGCGCCCTTCGGCGAAGCGCGACACAAAATTGAAGGCGAGGCGGTCAAAAGCCGTGAAATGTACTTTGCCATTTACCAGGCCATGGCCAAAGACGAGCGACGGCCAGGCTTGTACCGCGAGTATCCCCGAGATTTCTTCGATCTCATCATCGTGGACGAGTGCCATCGTGGAAGTGCTCGCGACGAGAGCAACTGGCGCGAAATCCTGGAGTATTTTGAACCCGCCAATCAGCTCGGTATGACAGCGACTCCTCTGCGCGAAGACAATCGCGATACCTATCGCTATTTCCACAATCCGCTCTACATCTACAGCCTGAGACAAGGCATTGATGACGGCTTCCTGGCTCCTTACCGGGTACACCGCATCGTCTCCACGGTTGATGCTGCAGGTTGGCGTCCTACACCCGGCGAGGTTGACCGGTACGGCCGCGAGATTCCGGACAGTCTCTACAGCACCTCGGACTTCGACAAGCTAATTGCTATGAAAGCCCGTACTGAAGCGATCGCTCGCAATCTGACGGACTTTCTTAAGAAATCCGACCGTTTCGCAAAGACGATCGTTTTCTGCGTGGACCAGGAACACGCGGAGGAGATGCGTAGAGCGCTGAACAATTTAAATGCGGACTTGGTGAAGAAAAACTCAGATTACGTGGCACGAGTCGTTTCCGACGAAGGCGACATAGGTCGATCACATCTCGGCCGCTTCATGGAGTTGGAGACGACCACCCCTGCGATCCTCACGACATCTCAGATGCTTACCACGGGAGTCGATGTCCCGACGTGCAAGAACGTCGTCATTGTGCGGACCGTTAATTCCATGACGGAATTTAAGCAGATCATCGGCCGAGGCACTCGCGTGCGTGATGATTATGGCAAGCTGTTCTTCAACATCCTCGACTACACGGGGAGTGCCACCCGTCTCTTTGCCGATCCCGATTTCGACGGTGATCCGGTGTTGGTCACTGAAGAGCAGATGGACTCTCACGGCGAGACCGTAGGCGATCCGGCCGTCATTGAGGAGCAGGCACCTGTCGAACTTAATGAGCCGCCGCCAGGTGCTGGCCTTACTTTCGACGACGAGCCAACTCCGCCGCGCAAGTACTATGTCGATAACGGCATCGTTGAGATTGCTGCCCATCTCGTCTACGAGCTCGATGCGGACGGAAGGCGGCTTCAGGTCAAGAAATTCACCGAATACACCGGAGAGAGTGTGCGCAGCATGTATCCATCCGCCGTAGAGTTGCGTAGCAAATGGAGTAACACCACCGAACGCGCCGCAATCATTGAGGCATTGGAAGCGAAAGGCATATCGTTCGAGGAACTGGCGGAAGCCTCGAAACAGCCTGATGCAGATCCCTTCGATTTACTGTGCCATGTCGCCTATACTGCGCCGATCCGAAGCAGACGCGAGAGGGCGGAGGCCGCGCGCACCGGCGGCAAGGCGTTTTTTGACAGATTCACGAATGGTGCGCGCGACGTGTTGAACGAATTGCTAGAAAAGTATGTCGAATTTGGAACGGCCCAATTCCAGATACCGGATGCGCTAAAAGTACCGCCCATCTCCCAGCACGGGAATGTCATTGAAATAGCAAACCTTTTTGGTGGACCGGACCAGCTGCGAAACGCGGTCGGAGAACTTCAGCAACTACTTTACACAGCATAAGAGGGATTAATGGCAATGGCAGCCGCCCGCAAGACAGAAGCGCTGAAATCAACGGCGCATCAGCTCGGAAGCATTATCAAGGCTTGCCGCGACATCATGCGCAAGGACAAGGGACTCAACGGGGACATTGACCGCCTGCCGATGCTGACCTGGATCATGTTTTTGAAGTTCCTCGACGACATGGAGCAAGTCCGCCAAGCAGAAGCAAAACTCGCGGGCAAACGCTACCATCCTAGTATCGAATCGCCTTATCGCTGGCGTGATTGGGCAGCGAAGCCGGAAGGCATCACTGGCCCGGAACTCGTCGCCTTCATCAATCAGGATGAGGCCGTGCGCCCCGACGGAAAGAGAGGGGCAGGGTTATTTGCTTATTTGCGGTCACTGGAGAGTATGAACGGGGACCGGCGCGACGTGATCGCACGCGTGTTTCAGGGCACGATCAACCGGATGGTGAACGGCTATCTGTTGCGGGATGTCATAAACAAGGTAAACGACATTCATTTCGGCTCGAAAGACGAGATTCACACGCTGGGACACTTGTACGAAACCATGCTCCGCGAAATGCGGGACGCTGCAGGCGACTCAGGAGAATTCTATACACCTCGAGCGGTCGTGAAATTCATCGTCACGGTCGTAAACCCAAAACTCGGCGAAACCGTACTCGACCCCGCTGCGGGGACGGGGGGGTTCCTTGTGGAGGCATTCGAGCACCTCAAAGCGCAGGCAAAGCGCACCCAGGACTATGACCACCTACAGCATGGTGCCCTCGCCGGCATCGAAGCGAAGCCTCTGCCTTATCTCCTTTGCGAAATGAATCTGCTCCTCCACGGAATGGAATACCCAGAGATCGATTCCGGCAACGCTCTGCGGTTCCCCTTACGAGAAATTGGAGACAAGGATCGCGTCGATGTGATCGTAACGAACCCACCTTTCGGAGGCGAAGAGGAGAGGGGCATCCTTTCAAATTTCCCGGAGGACAAGCAAACGGCCGAAACAGCGCTTCTCTTCCTGCAGCTCATAATGCGGAAACTTCGTCGCCCAGTGGGCGGAAACAAAGGGGGGCGGTGCGGTATGGTCGTGCCGAACGGTGTCCTCTTCGGTGACGGTATCTGCGCGCGCATAAAAGAGGAATTGCTCAAGGAATATAACCTGCACACTATAGTTCGCCTTGCTAACGGTGTGTTCGCGCCTTACACCGGTATTCACACGAATCTGCTTTTCTTTGATCGTTCTGGCCCGACCGAAGAGGTTTGGTACTACGAGCAGCCTCTGCCAGAGGGTAAAAAGAGTTATACAAAAACTACGCCGATGCAGTACGAAGAATTCAAGGATTGTATTGCATGGTGGGAAGATCGTCGAGAGAGCGAGCGCGCGTGGAAAGTTCCCGCCGCAGATTTGTTTGAGACCAGCTGCAATCTAGACCGCAAGAACCCTCGTGCGAAGGGAGATATCGCGCATCTTCCACCGGAACAACTTTCGGAAAGCATCCTAATCAAGGAACGCCGAATAGCTGAAATCATGGAAAACATTAAGGGACTCCTCTTAAGGCACAGCGTATGAATAGGGCGCATGGGTGGCCAGAAGTCGCATTGAGTGAGATTGCAAAACCAGTAGCGCGTTCTATCCCAGTTGTTCCTGGGAGATCCTATCGAACTATTGGAGTAAGGTGGTGGGGCGAAGGGGCTTACGAACGCGAAACGATTGACGGATCACGCACGGCGGCAAAAACCCTTTCTCTCGTCCGACAGGGCGATCTGATCATCAACAAAATTTGGGTCCGCCATGGCTCGACAGCGATTGCTTCGGGGACAGTTGACGGCTGCTCCGCTTCTGGGGAATTTCCTACCTTTGAACTCAACCTTGAGAAGGTCATTCCCGACTGGATTCACTGGCAAACAAAGACGCGCGATTTTTGGGCAAAATGCGATGCGCTGTCCCGAGGGACGAGCGGCAAGAACCGCATTAAGCCTGAATTGTTTTTGACTGTGCAAGTACCTCTCCCACCGGTCCCCGAGCAGCGCCGCGTGGTCGGGCGGATTGAAGACTTGTCGCACCAAATTTACGAGGCCCAGAGTCTGCGCGAAACAGCGCGAAATGAAGCGGCTGAGATGATGGCTTCCCGAGAACGAGCGATTTGGCCAATCAAATCGATGGAAGGCGCTCCCACACTCGAAAGTCTTACCAGTTTTCTTGCTCGCGGACGGCAGTCCGAGCAGGGCGAATCAAACCATCTGTTGATAAAGACCCAGCATGTACAGCAGGACCATTACATTCCTACGACGCTGCACCTTGCCCCTCATATTGCAGCGAAAGTGCGCCCAGAAGCGCTCGTTCGGGACCGAGACATTCTTATTGCGTGTTCCGCAGCCGGATGTCTCGGTCGTGTTGCGCAGTATAAGCATGACGGTCGAGTCGCCTCTACCGATACTCACATCGCAATTGCCCGTGCAAATCCCGATATCGTCGAGCCTGATTACCTTTACGCCTACCTTCGCGGTGCGCAAGGACAATACGAGCTTCGTAGCAGAGAGCGCGGAGATTGGAAGCGCGAGAAAATCAGTTTCCGCCTCACTGAACTTAACCTGAACGATTTGAAAAAAGTTCCCGTTCCCATTCCCCACCGTTCGGAGCAACGTCGTATCGTCGCTCAACTGAACGAATTGGAAACTGAAGTGAAAATGCTAACGCGGCTACAGGCCCAGACAGCTCAAGAGATCAATGCACTTCTGCCATCGATTCTCTCACAGGCCTTTGAGGGAGGACTGTAACCCCTACGACTTCCCAGCATTCAGAGGGCGCACACCCGTTGCCGTAACACCAGAGCCGTCACCAAGGGCGACCATGGACGGGAACAAACATTCCGGATGACAAGAGCCGAAAGTCGGCTCCTCCATATCGCCTCCGACAAAGTGATACAGCTGACTGCCAGGATTCGGCAGATCCAGGGGGGCCAAAACCAGCGCCAGCATCTGAAGTGTCTGTAGAGAGGCGCACGACATGGAGAACGCAAACACGTTCTCGCGAGATCTCAGCGGGTGATCCTTTGGTAGGCCTTCGATATACTTGGGATCGTCCAGCAGACCTTCACGCTCCAATTGCACATGGCCAGGATCGTACTGTCCGAGGCATTGCAGGCACGGCCTGCCGATCGTCGCGGTGTGGGCGCGCCAGTCGGCGGCAGCCAACTTGCCGAGCCGATTAGCACGTGCACGAATCCCACCGTCGATTACTGGAATTAGGTGGCTGTACGCAATCAGATTGAGAACATACCTACCCCAGGGCCGATCCACGCAAGAAAAGAGAAGATCGCAATCCAGCGCCGCCCGAAAACCTTTTTCCTCATAGACCGCCGCTGCCACTGGAGAGACATTAAAGTTCGCCGCTGTTGCGCGCTCGCGCAAATAGTCCGCGAGCGCCTCCACTTTAAGGCGACCAACGTCCCGCCGGGTCGCATAGTTCAAGCGATCAAGATTGTGATTCTTGACGATGTCGAAATCGATGAGCGTAACGTCTTCGAACCCAGTCCGTACCAACGACTCAGCGATCATGCCGCCAACACTGCCAGCACCGATTACTCCTGCCCGCAAGCGTACAAGATTCTCCTGACTCTCCTCTCCCCATGCGGATACGGTCCGGATTTGCTGTTCGGTTGAACGCGGGATCGGAGCGAGCTTGTCCATGAACGTCACCGCGAGACTATTACCGACGACGCGCGCTGATGCACACCATGCCACCGGATAAGTTCGAGGCGCCGTTCGTTCCCAGAACCGCGCACTCCAGGCACGATTACCGGCCAACGTCAGTCCGACGAACGGGTAACCAGTCGCGCCGAACACCGCCCCCGCATTGCTCTGTTCAGCGACCACATCGTCTCTGCTCATGCCCTGCCATCCTCGTCCCATCGGATGACTGTGCAATAAGGCCAGTCCCGCGTCACTGGAAGCCGCTTCCGCCATCGCACGTTCCAGAAAAAGTGACTCGAAGCTCGCATTGCCGTGAACGTTTCGCTCTCCTTTTCGAGGCAGTATCAGGCGTTCAATGAGGGCAGTCGTGCGGCTTTGTCCCTTGCTGAGGCGCCACAGCCCGAAACAGATGTCCTCCTGTCGATCAGCTCGCAACAGGTGTTCGCGCGCGGACACGTCAATTGCGGCGGTCATGGCGACACTGCGCTCAGCCCGGCTCATTGAGAATCCCATAGATGCCAGACGTGACTCATGTAGCCGGCAACGGTCTTCTTTCCGATAGGCCAACCTCCCGGAGGCCGTGACCAGTACTGCCACTCGCCTCCGACTGCCTGCTGAAAAGGGAGGGCTTGTTCGCGATGCACTCCACCCGTTGGATGAACCCCTCCGCCCTGGATAGGGTGGATCAGCGAAGAAACATGGACCCCACTCGGAGGATTCAACGGGAAATCTGCCGGCACGACAAATCCGAGGTTGAGCTTCGTACCGGCAAACTTCCCGCTTTCCACCTCATAGTCGATGACAACGTGGTCCGGGTTCTTAGGCAGCGTCATCGGCGCATAACCGAGGCCACGCAGTCCTTCTAGAAAAACCTCTACACCAGTTCGCATAAGATCTCATTAGGAAACAGGTGTCGGACCGGTCGAGACAATCTGGAAGCGCTCGCCGTTGTGGAGCTTGATCGGCTCATTGCCCTTGCCCTCATAGCTGATGCGACGATGGCCCTCAATCTGGACTAGGTAATGCGTGGCCGGATCTTTCTCCCCGAACTCCTTGATGATTTCATTCGGGGTCAGCTCGCGCTTGTCCGTTTCGTGCGGCTCACCATCAACGAAGAAGTGAATCTCGTGATGCTGGCCTGTCGCAGGATGCGGCGTTTCCTTGTTGAATTCATTGCCTTCGATGGTCATTTTTGTATCTCCTATATTGGGACTTCTTACTCCTATTTCAGTATAGATTGCGCCTGCGACCGTGTCAAGCTATAGTGGGACGACGCCATCCCACAAAAGGAGGACCACCCATGACAAGCCTATATGCACACATCGGCCACAGGATTCGACAATTGCGCGTCGCCTACCCCAAGGGCACGTTGAGCCAGGAGGCTCTCGCGGCCAAGCTGAAGGTTGCCTCAAACACGGTGTCGCGTTGGGAGACTGGGAAATACAAGCCCACACCAAAGGATCTCGACAGTCTGGCTCGCTTTTTCTCCGTTCCGATCACGACGTTCTTCCCCGATCTGGCCACTGACGATGCCCGTATCACCGCGCTTACCTCCGCGACGGGAGGCTTAGAAGACGACGACTTTCAAGAGGTCGTTCGGTACGCCGAATTTCGCAAGGCGCGGCGCGCCTTGGAAGGTGCCGAACGTGGTAAGAGCAAACGTTAGCCCCCAGCAAACGAAAAACTGGCCCAGCGCTTATCGGCGACGGCGGTAGAACGGCACGCCATATATTTTTTCTTCCAGTTTCTGGAACTGTATTCCGTTGAACTGGCCGCAAGTGATGCGCCCGAGCCGCTCAAGACGCTTACAAATGAACCGATAGCTCACCTTTGCTTTGCAGGACCGTTTGAACTCTACGATATCGGAAGGCTGACGAATCGATAGACCAAGATTGTCGAGGTCAGCCGCAAATTCGGCTTCGGGATAGATAAATTCTGCCGCAAAAACTTCAGCGCCTTTTTCTATCAGCTCGTTCGCATCGTAATCGCCACAATGGATCACGCCGGCACCGAGCGCTGCCCGATCTTCATAGTGATGTTTGAGTTCGTGAACCAGTGCGAAAAGCTTTGGCTCATAGGGCAGTGTCTTCTGGAGGGCCACGGAGCAGTCCCCGTCTTCGCACATGTATAAGGCTTTGATTTTGCGAGGCAGAGGCCAGTGATCTATTCGAATGCCTTCCTGTTTATAGATTGCTCGCACGTCCTGTAGGCCAAACGACGATGAGTCCACGCCATACTTGGCTCGTTTCTCGCGAGCCAGTTGGAGCAAATCTTCGTAGTAAGCGCGTCTACTCATACGGTCTAAGTCGGGCGTGGACGCAAGCGATGCGCCAACGTAATATCTGCCAGAACGAGCCCCCGATTTTGCAATCCCAGGCGCATCTCTTCGCGTACGGGTGCGGTGGCCTCGATGTCGGATATAGTCAGGATCAATGAGAACGGTACGCCATCCTTGGGAAACGCCACGCCAGCACGCACAAGGCTCTCAATCGATAGCCTCCAGTTCGAGGTGTTGCCGCGTCCCTCTGGCATGGAAAGGTGGTATCGCTTCACTGGGGACCATTTGAGTCCGGTCTTGATGAGGTAGCTCTCGGTCTTGTTCATCCCCTGGGGTACATCTCCAGCGTCATGGTTTAGCCGACTTTCCCAGCTGATTTCCCCTGTGTCCTCACTCAGCTTCTCTTGATGCAGATGAGCTTCGAGCTGTACCCGGATTGCCTCTTCGCGGTGATCGGGATCGATTGGCGGCGTGTAGCTCAGTGTCACCGCTGCCTGCCCCCGGCAGGAGCCTTCAGGCCCCACCAGCGAGCGAGGCCAAGCAAACGGAAATTCCAGCCGCTGCTTCGCCAGTAGTCGCTCATTGAACACGAGCGTCACTGAATGAGGCTCATCGTTCAGGATTAAATCGGCGACGGGCGCAATACCGAATCCGACGAACTCGCGGGAAACGTGGCGCAGCGCTGGCCGGTTAAGGGCATCAGGACGCTTCGCGCGATGTACCGGCAGCGCCAGCAAAGTTTCGCGTGCGGCCTGGCGCGCGAGCCGCTGATCGAGCGTTGCGATTGTCGCGGCCGTCAATGGAGCGGCGAAACTCGTGCCGCAGTTATGTACAGCCTCGCCGCCCGGATTCAGCGAGATCAGCCCGGTCTTATTGTTGGAATCCACGCCACCGTAGTGGGACAACTCTGGCTTGCGCGCGCCGCCTACGCCTGGGCCGCGTCGGGTGTAGGTTGTCGGCATCTGCGGCACATGACCGGCCACACCGTGCGGGTTCACCGCACCGACGGTAATGCCGAGGATATGCTCTGCCGGGGCCGTGAGTTGCTGATTATCGGAGCCGAATCCGGCCAACATCACGGCTGCGTCTTCAGCCTTCTCCGGCCACGGCGGTCGGCTGGAACTAACCAGGTTGCCTGCAGCGACCACGAAGATCACATCATTCGTCCGTGCAATCCGGTCCAACCGATCGGCTGCCAACGAGTAAGCCAAACGCGAAGGACGGTGGCCGATCGAGAAACTCAGGTTGAAGACCCGCACGCCATGGTCGCGCTTTGCCACCTTGACCTTCTCATCAAGCACGTCAAAGAGTTCTTCGAGGTCCGAATAGTAGGTATGCCGTAAGTCCCGGCGAGGGAAGAGATCAAGATCGTAGAACTTGCAACCAGCCGGTTCAATCGCGCTGCTGAGTGCCGGATTCAGGAAACTTCCTGCACTCACCAATCCTGCAATGAAGGTGCCGTGCACTTCATCGCGATCTTCGGTCGGCACAAGCCCAGCATCGCCGACCTTCCATTTCTCCAGCGAGGCAACACTCACACCGCCGTCAATGATTGCGATCGTTGGATAATCAACTCCTGTCGCGGGCTCGGCCACGCTAAACTTGCCTAGATTTGCGCCTCCGCTGGCAGGAGTGGTTTCCAGCATTGGCGGAAGTTCGACGGACCGGACCAACGCCTGTTCGGCAAGGAAAGCTAACAGTTCGGCGTGGCGACCCGGAGTCAAATCAACCCGTACGCCCCGCATGGCCGAAGGTAGAGATGCTTCGGCCATTACCACAGCGCGCCCGTCCGCCGAGAACGGAAGCTCTATCAGTCGGCGGCTATCGTTAGTCAGTTGGACCGAAAGGGCGAGGCTCGGCTCGCCAAACTGCGTGGTCAGCGTCGCGGGCAGAAACGGGCGCACCAACATACCGCCTTGCAAGCGGTTCAGCCCTTCCCGGAGGTGAGCCACCATCTGATCGACTTCTTGAGGATTGACACTTCGATCCGGCCGAAAAAGTTCGACAATGTAGCCGCCGATTACATTGACCTGATGCATCCAGCGCACGGCTTCCTCGGCCGAAAATGTCACTTTGTCCGTAGCGTCGTACAGGCGGATATCCTCGATGCCGCCCAACTCACTACGATAGCCGGACACGCGCGGCTCCCGTTTTCCGGTTTTACGGTTCACCACGAGCCTTGGGCTCAATTCCGCCCTGGTCTCGATGAGGTTAGCGAGTTGATCGAGAGCCCCCGGCGTCGCCTGAAACAGCAGCTCGCCGACCTTCTCAGCCCCCACCAACGCAAATCGGTTGGACGGAGTGAATAGGCTTCCCAGAGGCCGGTGACTCTTGGCCAGCGCCTCTTCGCGCTGCCGCACCTTGATAAACCCGCCTGGCTGTTTAACCCGCCGCAGGCTGTTGGCGACCCCCTCGACCCGTGTCTTAAGCCGGGTCTTGTGTTCGGCAAAACCCTTATTGTTACCTTGGAAGAAATCTTTAGACCCGCCGCCGAAAGGCTGCGCTTCCGGCAGCTCAATGAACCGCTTGGTGTCCAGAAAAACCTGAATCGGTCGTAGATCGCTGGGTTTGTCAGGCATTGGCGTTTGCCTCCTTCTGCGCCTCACTCATCTCGCTGCGCTTGCCGCGCCGCGAGACAGCACTCTGAGAGAGGCCCAACACGATCCCGCGTTCGGCCTGATTCAGTTTGGCTTCTTGTAGTGCTTGGTTTAAAGCATCGATAGGGCCAGTGAGTAACGCCGCCCGATCAGTGGCAAACATGCGCCCGTTAAGCGCTGCCTGCCTACGCAGCCCTTCAAGGATCAGCGGGACGCGCGCCGATTCGCGCAACGGTTCAGATCGCTCTGCTCTGTCTTTCGTCCCTGGCTTAGGTCGCCTATGTAAAACCAGAAAGCGCTTACCTGCGTCCACCAACATCTCGATATCGGCACCGCTCATGCCTTCCGTGACCCAGACCAGGAATTGCATTTCCGCGGGCTCGGGACTTATTGGAGTAAGGAAATGCGTGAGCAGCAGTTTGCGCGCTTCCGGCTCCGGTTTGTGAAGTTCAATCCGTGAGTCGAAGCGGCGCCAGACCGCTGCATCGAGCAGATGCTCATGGTTGGTAGCCGCAATTGTTATGCCCGTCCCGTTTCTTGCATCGAGCGACTGCAGTAGAGTGTTGACCACTCGTTTTATTTCACCAATCTCCTGCGCGTCATCGCGAGCCTTCGCCACAGCGTCAAACTCGTCGAGGAACAAGACGCATCGATAGCGGTTCGCAAAATCGAAGAGAGCACCAATATTCCGCGCAGTCGTGCCCAGGAAAGACGACATCAGACCGTCAAGTCGCACTTCCACGCACGGAAGAGTAAGTTGGCGGGCTAGGTAGTGAGCGAGCTTAGTTTTCCCCACTCCAGGCGGGCCGTAAATTAAGCAACGCATGTGGGGTCGAGCACCCAGCCGCGCAAGCTCCTCGCGATGCTTCCATTCCGCCAAAAGATCGTTCACTGCTGCAGCGAGTGGTGCGTTTAGAATCGGTGCATCGATCGCATCGGAGGTAGGGAAAGTTACGCGCACAAGCGGAGTTCCGGTTTCTCGATCAGTAGGCAGTGGGGTTGAAGGCGAGAGCGTTTCACCCGGAAGCTGCCGGCGTGCCGCTTCGGCCGTGACACGCATTTCCTCCATCGCCAAAGGGGCCATCGTTTGACGGCGGCGATCGCGCGACAACAGCCGATTGAGCTTGGCGGCTTGTTCCGGATCGGACTTCGCCAGAACGTCCCGCAACCGTTCGATTTGCTGGGTCGCACGCGGTCCTTCCACATCCAACGCGATGCGTGCCAAGGTCAGAATAATGTCGAAATTTTCCATGTAATGCTACCAAGCCTCTGAAATATGCGTATTCATGGAACTAGTATGCATATTCGCGCCTGATAATGCAAGAGTTTAATTTATTATGCGAATCGAGGTACCAGGGATGCTGGCGCTGTCCATGGTATTTCAACTCAATGGGTTATCGGGATGTCGGGCTTGCCCTCATGTTAGCGGCTCTACGCCTGGGCAAGAACCCAGATTAGCTTGATTGGTTTGGTACGATTCGAAGTGTCGTTACACCCAAACAGACTACGCGTCCGGAGTACACGCCGAGAGCGGCTGACGGTTCGGGCTTCACAATTCGCCATCACTTAGCACCTGGCTGGTGGACAAGGCGAAAGTCGAACCGAAAACCATGCAGGACATCCTGCGTCACAATGTTTTTATAACTGATCTACTGGTGGCCTTGAAACACTGTCATCAGTCAGTTTCCGCTGGAGCGAAATGGCTTTCTCTCGGCATTATCCAAAGGCCCGCGTGCTTTATCAACGTCCAGAAGTCGGACTTGCAACTCGGCGGCGTAAAGTTCGGCCCGTTCATGAGTCCTGGCGTTCTGAATCGCCACCGCGGCTGGGATCGCCAGGGACTTGGCTAGACGAAGATGTTCGGTTGTAAAGATGCCAGGTGTGCTTGACCCGAGGGACAAGATTCCAAGAACACGGCCAGCCGCGACAAGAGGGATGCCAAGCCAAGATTTGAGGTGGTCAAGAGGCTGAATATTGCGCCACTCAGATTGAGTGGCGACATCAGTTACTAGGATCGCTTTCTTTTCGAAGAGTACGCGTTCAAGCATGAGATTTTCGGATGCTCTTATGGTCAGCCCGATCCTCTTGGGTACAATGCGTGGGGCTTCGCGTGCGACCATCAGCTCGAATCCGTCTTCTACGAATAGCACCGTCGCTCTGTCGAATGGAACCAGTTCACACATGCACTGCAAAAGCGTGTCGAGCACAGAGTCCATGGATAAGTTCTGACTTAGCGCCAGAGTTGATCTTCGTAGTGCTTCCGTTTCAGCCCTGGCAGCTTCCACCGCATCGAATTGCTCGACGATTTTCAGTTCCGCTTTTTTTCGTGATGTTACGTCTTGCGCTGTGCCTACTAGCCATCGAATTTCGCCATTCGCGGGAACTGGAACCCCTTTAGCCCATATCCATCGAACTTCACCATCCGCTCGAATGAAACGAAACTCCTCGTCAAGCGTTCCAGAAGTTACTAGATCACGAAATCTTGAAAGAATGCGAATCCGATCTTCTGGATGGATTAGTTCTTTGTATGAGGAGGGACAATTTCTCAGCGTTTCGACGCTACGTCCCGAGATCGTCGCATATGCGCGATTGACGTAGGTGACTTCCTGTGTACGCGCATCAATTCTCCAAAAGATTTCGGCGATATTATTTGCCATCTCCTGGAAGCGCTCTTCACTCTCTCGCCGAGACAATTCAGCCTGCGTTCGTTCAGTTACATCGCAGATCACTAGGACGTGCCGGCCGGGCAAGTAGTTAGCGGTGGCGGTAAAGTCTACAAACAGATTTGTTCCATCTCCCGCGACTAGGCGTGCACGACCTCGATGGCTTTTCTTCTGAAGGAAAGCATTCCACCCTTCGACAAAGGCACCCGAATCGCCGAAAAAGTGACTAATGCTTTGGCCAATTAGGTCATTTGAAGACAGCCGCAAGATAGTCGCGGCAGCGGGATTGGCATCCAAACAGGTTGCTTCACTATCGACGATTAGGATTCCATCGAGCACATTTTTAAAAATAGACGAAAATTCACGATCCGCGTAACGAAATGCTTGATCAGCTTCACAATGTTCTCTTCGAAGATGCCACAGTGTGTAGAGGTTGAGAAATACAGCAAAGCTCAAAACGACAAGAAGTGACGGGATGAGGGCCGCTGCAAGAATCGTGTAATAGTTATAAGCAAAAACGGAAATGCACAGAAGGCATACCGAAACGACGAGCGTCGCGACGGAACACGAACGAACCAACAAGTTAAACGAGTAACGGTATATTCCTTGACGAACTGAGAACGTAGACTGGTTTACTGAAGCCATCTGCAATTGGGTGTTCCCTGGTATTGAAAACTAACACTAGGGAATACCTATGTTGTTCTCCCTTCCTTTGTGTCCGTAAATGAGGACACCAGTTATGTCTGAAAATGGGTTGCCCCATCGGGCCAGGTTTGAGGTTCGTTAGAGTGGAAGGTCTACCCATCCACCGCTAAGTGGTTTAGGCAGTTCGAATGGTCATGTTAAATAGGCAGAAATCAATGCGCACGTCGTTTTCGCGGTTTGTAATTGGGGTCGAAGGTGAAGAGGTGCGCAACGGGTTTGCCAAGCCCTCTTGCCATTCTTTCAAGCTTTTTGAACGAAGGTGCATTCCTTCCACGTTCAATTAGGCTCAAAAAATCGACAGAGATACCAATTATTTCGGCAAATTCCTCTTGCGTCTTATCGGATTCGTCGCGAATCTGGCGGACGCGGAGTCCGAATTGTTTTCTTAAACTACTCAATTCTTACGTTGCACCGACAAAAAGTCTGTCGTAATCTCCTTACGAGCACCACCGAATGGGATTACGGGTTGTGTTAGTACGATTTAAAACTCAAGGGTGAGGTGGACTGGAAGCATCAGCTATTGGGGAAGACTCGGTGCTGAAGATGTGAAAAGAGTTTACGTCTCGACCAGTCTCTATTCACGCAACGAAGGATTCAAAGTGGCGTCGAAATCAAAAAGAGCGCGGAGCGGCAGTTTGAGCTGTACAGAAAAAGCGTCGAGATTCTCGAATGATGGTGCATTGATTCCCCGTTCGATCAGGCTCAAAAAGTCCACAGATATCCCAAGCAGCTCAGCGAATTGCTCTTGGCTCAGCTTTCTCGCCAATCTGATCGCCTTGAGACGTTGGCCAAATTTTTCGCGCAAGCTCGGCACTTAGTTCCCCAGCTAAGGGGCGAGTCTTGCGTACAGGTCTATTTAAGACCACCGAATGGGATTACGGGTACAAAATGACCGTTGTGTCAGGCATGCAACTTAGAGGGCACAAAAAACAATTGTCGCTTAATGTTCGAGCAATGCGATGAGTTCGCTTACATCATCTCGGTTTCCGGCTCTGCCGCTCAAACAAACAAAACTAAGCGGCGTGGAAGTTGTGTCGCGCGATGATGGGTCGGCGTTCGAAATCACAGACGAGTCACTGATTGCACGTGCCCAGATCGGTGACCGTGAAGCTCTCTCTTTGCTCTTCCAGCGTTACGCTCATCTCGTCCGAAATGTTGGTCAGAGAATCCTTCGAAATCCAGGAGAGGCGGATGATCTTGTCCAAGAAGTATTTCTTTACATTCATCGAAAGAGCGCGTTGTTTGATAGTTCAAAGGGTTCTGCCCGGTCCTGGATTGTTCAAATTGCTTACACCCAATCGTTTTTGCGTAGAAGACTTTTGAAGTCCAACGGATTCTACCTGTCCGCAATTACGGACAGGGCCTGGGAAACTGATTTGCAGCCCTATTCAGGCGCAGAATACGACAAGTCCGTTGAAGGACTCTTCGGGAGAGTCAGTTGGCGCAAAGCGTTAGAAACGTTGACCTCGGAGCAGCGCGAGACCTTGAGGCTGCATTTCTTTGAAGGATATACGTTCGCCGAAATTGCCGAGAAGTTGAATCAAACTCATACGAACGTCCGGCATCATCACTATCGCGGCCTTGAGAAACTTCGCAAACAACTCACCGAAGATGAATTGAACAAGCGGTCGTCCGCATGATACAAGCTGAAACCAGATAAGCAGTCGAGGCACGTGATACATGGGTCTGCATGAGGAATTTCAGGAGCTTTGTGCCGCCGCCACCGCCGGCGACTTGAGCACAAACGAAAGAGCAAAGCTAACCGCACATCTCTCAGAGTGTTCAGATTGTCGCCGCGCGTTGCGGGATTACGAACGCGTGACAGCGAACGGGATTCCAGCTCTGGCATCGGAGTTGGCCGCAAACGACGAAAGCCGAGATGGTTCCTGGTCCATCGAGGACGCGGAGAAGGAGTTCTTCAAGAAACTGGACCGGGAACATGAAGCGGTCTCGGCGGTTGAAGCATCCTCAAAAGTAGGACAGCGCTTTACATACCGCCCCTCACAGGTTCATTGGAAAGAGATATGGATGCCGTTCGCTGCCGCACTCCTGCTGGCGGCGGCGCTCAGCGTGACCCTTTATCGGACGGGTCTGCGGCGGGGCATCGATTCTGTGCGAGTATCTCTTCCGAGTTTAAAGGCAGCAGACACTTCTCTCGAAGCGGAAGCCAGCGACGCCGGCTACGAGCGCGCGCAATTGACGGCGAAACTCGCGGAGAATGCAAAGATCATTGAGGATCTGCAGCATCAATTGTCCGAACAGAGCAAGGCTGTACGTACTCTCCAAGCCGTAAACGTCACTGACCGCCGGCCGATTGACAACCACCAGGAATCCGCGCATGGTGCCGGCGACTCCGGTAAGGCTCGGGATGCGGAGCTAGCGGTCGCGCAAGCGAAGTTGGCCGAACTTCAAAAGGCGCTCGATGCGGCGACTGCTGAGCGCGCGGAGTCTTCCAGCCACGCAGCAGCTCTGCAAGCCAAAGTCAACGAATTGACAGAATTGATGAATGACCGTCAGCTAGCACTGGATCAAAAGGACACTGAAGTCGCTAAACAACAAGAACTGCTGGAACACGATCGTGACATTCGCGAGTTGATGGGCGCTCGCGATCTGTACATGGCTGATGTTCACGATGTCACAAAGGCGGGAACGAACAAAACATATGGACGCGTCTTCTACACAAAAGGAAAATCCCTGATTTTCTATGCCTTTGATTTAGACGCTCGTCCTGGCGTCCAAAATGTGAGTTCGTTTCAGGCATGGGGCCGCAGAGGGCCCGACGGGCAGCAGGCGCTCAGCCTCGGTATTTTCTACGAAGACAACGTGAGCAAAAAACGCTGGGTATTAAAAGCTGACGATCCGAAAACTCTCCAGGATATCGATGCTGTGTTTGTGACGGTGGAACCAAACGGTGGGAGCCATCATCCCAGCGGCAAGCAATTGCTCTTCGCTTACCTGCGCGTAAATCCTAATCATCCATAACCGTAACGTGTGACCACGCCGACCTGTCCTGAATTCAGGACAGAAAATCATTGGGACAAAAATGGGTTTCATTTGCATAGACCTTAATAGTGAGGAGCAATCCCTCACTTCTGGAGGGTCTTTTGCGACTGCGCCGCCTTGTTTGTTTCTTGTTTCTCCATTTCACGCTCGTTCATTCGTCCGCTGCGCAGTCGCCTACCGGAACCATCAGCGGGATTGTAACGGATCCTGCGGGTGCGACCATCGCGGGCGCCGAAGTTGTGGTGGTTAACGATTCGACGCGCGTACAAATCTCGACGACGTCGAACGATGAGGGAATCTATGTGGTTCCCAATCTTGCGCCGGGAAACTATCGAATTCAGGTCTCAAAAACAGGTTTCAAAACAATCATTAAGCCCGACATCGTCATTAATGTGCAGGACGCGTCGGCGATTAATTTCGCTCTCCCACTCGGAGCCGTTTCTGAAATCGTAACGATTCAAGGGGGCGCACCACTTATCAACACGGAATCTGCCGCGGTAAGCACAGTGATCGATCGGCAGTTTGTCGAAAATCTGCCGCTAAACGGACGAAGCTTCAACACCCTTCTCCAGCTGACTCCTGGGGTCGTGATCGCTCCGACGAGCGCCGTTTCTTCCGGGCAATTCAGTATCGCCGGCCAGAGAACGGATGCGAACAACTTCAGCGTCGACGGAGTATCCGGAAACTTTGGGGTGACTCCGGGCTTGCTACCAGGACAATCCGGCACGGGCACGTCTCAGGCGTTCAGCGCACTGGGTGGAACAAGCAGTCTCGTATCGGTCGAAGCTTTGCAGGAGTTTCGCGTTGTTACCTCCTCATTTGCTCCGGAGTTTGGGCGGTCACCTGGGGGACAAGTGGTCCTCACCACACGTTCCGGAACGAACGATCTTCATGGTGGAGTGTACGAATATTTCCGAAACGACATATTTGACGCAAACGACTGGTTTGCCAATGCAGCCGGGCAGTCTCGCGCTGCGGAGCGTCACAACGATTTCGGTGCTTTCGTTGGAGGGCCGCTTTGGAGAGACAAAACGTTCTTCTTCCTGTCTTACGAAGGAGCGCGGCTGCGCCTTCCGCAGACATCGGTTTTTGACGTGCCCTCCGCTTCTGCTCGCGGCTCCGCTCCAACCTCTTTGGCGCCCATGCTGAATGCCTTTCCGATGCCCAACGGCCCGGTCTCGGCTGACGGATTTACAGCGCAGTTTACGGGGACGTATTCCAACAGCGCGACGTTGGATGCCGGAAGCATTCGCATCGATCACAAATTTGGCGACCGTATTTCCTTGTTTGGTAGATACAACGACGCTCCATCGGCAAGCGTCAATCGCGTTTTTGGGCTCACTACACTGCAAACGACCATTGCAAACACCAAAACAATGACCGTCAGCACGAGCATGATGTTCAGCAATACGCTCGCTAATTCCCTCCGTTTTAACTATTCGACTCAGAATGCCGCGGCGACCGACATCCTGGACACGTTTGCGGGTGCGGTGCCCGTGAGTCCCAGTTATTTTCTCGGGAATTTCCCCGCCAGCCAGAGCCAAATCGAATTCCAAACGGGTGACACAAATTTCCTTGCGCTTGGACCGCTTGCGGCAGGGCGAACGCGTCAATATAACGTCGCTGATGACTTGGACAAGGTTGTCGGTAGTCACGCCATGAAGTTTGGCGCCGACTATCGCGCGTTGTTCCTCAAGACGGTCCCAGCTTCAACTGTGTTTTTCAGTGCCGACACGGTGCAGAGTTTTATTGCGACAGGGCAAGGGAGCCTCTCGGTGACGAGCCAGAAGAATTCCAATCTCTTGACGCACACATTGTCGCTTTACGCGCAAGATAGCTGGAAAGCTACGCCACGGCTGACGTTCGTCTACGGGTTGCGATGGGAGTGGAGTCCCGCGCCGAGCGGGCGAGGGACGACTACATTGGCCTCCTGGGAAGGCGTTTCCAATCCCGCAACGATCGCCCTTGCACCCTCGGGGACGCCACTCTGGAAAACGACCTATGGGAATTTTGCACCCCGTCTGGGCCTCGCGTATTCCTTGAACAACAAGCATGATTTTGTTCTCAGGGCGAACTGGGGCATTTTTTACGATTTGGGACTAGGGCAGGTCGCGACGCTTGCGACCGGGTTTCCCAATGGGGCGACGCTGACCACAGCCACAGCGGCAGTGCCGATCGGCGATCTAACTCCCTTCCTGCCGACTATTTCGCCTCAGCCACCATTCCCTGGAGCGTATGGCTTCTCGCCCGATATGAAACTACCGCGCTCCTATCAGTGGAACGTTGCTCTGGAGAAATTGTTGAGCGGTACCCAAGCTCTGACTGTGACTTACGTCGGGCAGGCTGGAAGGGATCTGCTGAGGAACACCGGCTACTTCCTCCCCAATTCCAACTTTTCTTCTTTCTTCTATCTGACCACGAATGGAGCCTTCTCAAATTATGAAGCCCTGCAAGTGCAATATCGCAAGGCGCTAAAATCCGGCTTGCAAATTTTGGCGAACTACAGCTATTCACATTCGCTCGACAATTCTTCAAATGATGTCGTCAGCGGTGCGAACGCAATTTCGGCCGCACGGGATTACGCCTCCTCCGACTTTGATGTCCGGCACAGTTTTTCGGCAGCCCTTCACTACGACATTCCATCCTTGGCGAAGTCGCGAGCGGCCTCTGCGCTGGTGAACGACTGGTCCGTCGACATTATCGGTGTTGCGAGAAGTGGATTTCCCTTCAACGCGCTGATCTTCACCGTTTCTCCCGTTCTTGGGTTCACCTATATCCGGCCGGATCTGGTTTCAGGTCAAGCGAAATGGATTTCGAATCCAAACGCTGGAGGAGGCCAGAGCCTCAATCCAGGGGCGTTCCTTACCCCTCCTGCCGGGCAGCAAGGTACGGAAGGTCGAAACGATATTCCGGGTTTTGGACTGACGCAGTTTGATTCCTCTCTGGCCAAAAAGTTTTCCTTGTCCGAACGGCTGCACCTTCAGTTTCGTGCGGATGCCTTCAACATTCTGAATCACCCGAATTTCACGAATCCGCAAGGACTGGTCTTTCGAGGACCTTCACAGCAAAAATCCACCAAAATGTTGAATCAGGGCTTGGGAGGATTAAATCCGCTCTTTCAAGAGGGCGGTCCGCGATCTCTCCAACTTTCGTTGCGTTTGACGTTCTAGCGCCGACAACAATCCGAAGGAGAAAAAGGAATAGCAACGATGGGGTCAGAACGCTACGGGTGCGTGCGCAGAAAAAGAACCATTGCCACTTTGGTCGCGTGGTTTTTATTGACCATCCAACTGCTTGGGTTCGTTCCAGACGCCGCTGCAGAACAGCAGAAGGAAACGAAACGCCACCCGACCGAGGAAGATGCAATCCGGATGGTACGGATTGCGGGCCCTGGATCCATTAACAGTTACGCCGGAACGTTGACCGAAGATTTTGCCTACTTCTCTCCCGACGAAAAGCAGTTTGTTATTGTTCTGAAAAAAGGAAATTTGGAGCGAAACACAAATGAGTATTCTTTGCTGTTGTTCAAGACAAGCGAAGCGTTTGCATCGCCGAAGCCCGCGGTTATCGCCACTTTGTCTTCTTCTTCCAATCGGGAAGCCATTACCGACGTAGCGTGGCTGGCGGACAACGACACGATCCTGTTTCGCGGCGAGAACGCCGGCGAGACCTCTCAGCTCTATGCCGTAAGCGCGAAGTCCGGTGCTCTCCGGAAACTTACAAATCACCCAACGAACCTGATTGAGTTCTCGCCTGACGCCCTGGGGCATACGATCGTTTACGCTGCCGAAAAGCCCAAGCCGAAGGTGCTTACAGATCAGTCCGCACGCGAGGGCGTGGTGGTTGCCAATGAAGATATGTCCGAACTTCTTATGGGTGTGAGAACGGACGAAATCCGCGATCTATTTTTGCTGGATACACGAACTGGCCAGTCGCATCTCCTACCCATCGCTCCGGGACTGAAAGGTACGTTCGCAGGAAACTATCTGCAATTTTCGCTGTCCCCTGACGGCAGACATCTCGCCGCAAAACTGAATCTTCTCGAAGTCCCGGCGTCCTGGCGCGACTACCGACAACCGTTGCTCGCCCGAATTCTGGATCGGACGCTACCAAAGAATTCGCTGACCTGGATGTTTCGCTACGCTGTAATCGATACGGAATCCGGAGATGGCCGAGTGCTGCTGGATGGCCCGGTCAGTTACTACGGCTCGGACGTGGTTTGGGGAAACAACAGCAAGTCCGTTGTGCTGACAGGTGTACTTCTGCCACTCGATATTGCGACCGGGAATCCAAAGCGATTGGCGAATCCTGCTGTCGTCGCGGTTGACTTGGAAAGTCTCGCATTGGACGTGCTCAGCGACGACGATTTGCGGTTCGTTCATCGCGAACGCGACGGAAAGGAAGTTACATTCGAGACTCGGCCTGCAGTGGCAGCTGGCTCTTCTCGAGAGTTCCGGTATTTTCGGGAAGCTGGCACGCATTGGGTGAAGGATGAAAGTGGCGCGCCAGCTGTTCCTCCCATCGTTGTCTCAGCGCAACAGGACCTGAACACTCCTCCCAAGATAACGGTTTCGAATCCCCAAACGGGCGGGAAGGCCACGCTTCTCGATCCAAACCCCCAATTCCGCGAAATCGAATTCGGACGGGTGGAAGAAATCACTTTTGTCGGTGCGGAGCACAAGAACGTGCATGCGGGGTTGTATTTCCCACCGGGATACGTCGACGGGCAGAAATATCCGCTGGTGGTTCAGACCCATGGATTTGATCCGAAGGCTTTCTGGATCGATGGCTCGTTTACGACTGCCTTCGCCGCGCAAGCTCTTGCGGGACGAGGCTTCCTGGTACTGCAGGTTCCTGACATCCACGACTGGGATGAAACGCCGGCGGAAGCGCCGAACATGATGGAGACCCTCGAGCGAGCGGTTGAATATGTGGCCGGCCTCGGGTGTCTCGACCGCGACCGCCTGGGAATTACCGGCTTCAGCAGGACCGGTTTCTATGTTCACTACATGCTGGCGCACTCGAAGCTGCATTTCGGAGCGGCCATCGTAGGTGACGGATCGGATGGCGGATATTCGCAGTACCTGCAATTTTTGAATGCTCATCAATTCACGGCGTCAGATTCTGAAATGCTGAATGGCGGAATGCCATTTGGCAGCAAGCTCCTTTTCTGGTTGCGCAGGTCTCCCGAATTCTCTCTCGACTTGGTGAAAACGCCACTGATGCTGCAATCGAACACACCCGAATTCCTCGCCACCATGTGGGCTCCGTACGTCGGACTGAAGCGCCTGGGTGTGCCTGTCGAACTTGTCTTTTTCCCTGCAGGGACGCACATCATGGAAAAACCTTGGGATCGACTGGTTTCGCAAGGAGCGGCGGTGGACTGGTTTGCGTTTTGGCTAAAAGGGGAAGAAAGCGCCGAGCCGGGAAAAGCCCAGCGTTACCGGCGATGGGAGGCGCTTCAAAGCTTGGAGACGGACGCTTCGCATTCTGCGCAGAAACGACAACCTTCACGGAAATGATCAGGGGCACGGATCGGCTCGCATGCCCCCGATGTTTCCTATGCCTCGTCGGACTGATACGCGGAAACGGTCACCATTCCTTCCAAATCCATCGGAAAGGATGTTTTTAGCGTGCTGCCTTGCACCGCCTCGATCGTGCTTGAGAGTTCAACGATTGCTGGCGCTTCGTACTTCATGCGAATCACCGCCTTTCGGGGGAAACAAAATCAAAGAGACCAGCTGGCGCCGTTCAATTGAGCGCTAAACCTCGCCAAGCTGGCCTCGGGTTCATGTGAAGCACTCGGCGCCTCAAGTGCGGCAATCTGTTTATGCCTCGTCGGACTCATAGGCCGCGACGTTGGATGCCGTCGGGCTGTCGAGTGGCGGGGCTTGCTTAATCATCGAATTTTGCACTGCTTCGATCGCGGAACCCACAACAGCGATTTCTGGTTTCTCGTATTTCACTGTATTCACCTCCTTTCCGATTCTTTCTCCTTCAGCTAGCTGAAATTCGTTGTGCCGCACTACTTCCCACGCGAACGGAAACCGGCGAACTCGTAAATTCGCGATTTGCTGTGGGGGCAGTGCTGGCTAGCACTCCCCAATGCGAGAGGTTGCGGAGCCAGCCTTCGAGCAAAAGCGTTCGCTGGATGGGTACGATGGGCACTTCTTTGCCGTGATGAACATCCTCCAGTGATTGGCGGAACGCCGCAGCCGAAACTATCCCCAACGACTCCAAGATCATGTCGCGGGTCATGGATTGAATCGTTTCCCAATGTGCGGCAATGGAAGTTCGTGGAGCGCGGCTGACGAATGCTTTTCGCTTCCGGTTGAGAATTTCATCCGGCACGATGCCCACGAGGGAGCGGCGCATGAGGGCACGTCTACGGCCAGGCTGCACAAGTTGTTCGCGTGGCACGTTGAAGAGAAACTGCAGAAAATCACAATCCAAGTAGGGGTAACACCGTTCGGCCGGATCTTCAGACCCGATGTGCGAAGCGGAGAGTTGCCGACGCAGTGCTTCGACGGCAGATAAATTTTCCTGGAAGCTTGGGCGATGTCCCCACAGCGTCAGCGGCTCATCATAGCCGTTCAGTACGGAGCGAAACTGCCGACGAAATCCAGGAGCCAACCAAGATGGCGGTTTTCTAGCGCTGCCGAGTGGCCCGAAGAACGGCGGAGCGAAACTTCTCAGAGTTTCAAAGAAAATGTGAATCCAAGGCCGTCTCTGGCTTAATGCCCACTGCGTTAGTTGCCTGGTGAAACGCCGCACCTTTCTGGCGACCAAAAGGTCCGCCAACTCGGGAATGGGAGTTGGAACCCCTCCGGTAAATTCGTCGCCACCGATACCGCAAAGCACGCGCTGATAGCCTTGGGAGCGAATAAAATCGGTGACCGTGTTTCGCCGGCCTACCGTCTTGCCCAGTTCTGCGGGGACCACGGCGAAGTCCTGTATTTCCATAAGCGCCGCGGCATAGTGAGAAGAATCCACCGGAACGTGGAGGCCTTCGCGCCCGCGCTTCTTTTCGACCAAAGCGAAATAGGGCTTCTCATTCCAATTGGGTTCTTCGTCGTCGTAGTAAGAAAGCGTATCGAGCCGTGGCGTGAGGCCCGTTTCATGCCGTAGTAACGCGTCCGCCACGCAAACGATCGAAGACGAGTCCATCCCGCCACTGAGTTCGGCGAGCATGGGCGCGGTCGAACGCACGCGTCGGCGAACGGAATTGGTGAAGAAGGTGCGGAAGCGCTCTTCATATTCGAACTCATCGAGTAGCCGGATGGATTCGTTTGGTTCAAAATCCCAATAGCAGCGGACAATCGTCCGCTTGTTCTGAAACTGAACGTAGCTCGATGGCGGAACTGCCTGTATTCCGGAATACGGAGTGAGCGCCGCCGAAGGAAAAAAGGCAAGCCAGCCGGCGAGATATTCCAAGTTGAGAGCCGGAGTCGCGGGAACATTTCTCACGAGCCACTCGAGAGAACTGCTCCAGGTCAGGCCTTGAGGCGTGTGCGCATAGAAGAGTGGCCGAGTGCCAATCGGATCTTTCGCCAGAGTGAGACGGCGGTCGCGTGCATCCCAGACAACGAGAGCCCAATCTCCTTTTATTCTGCGAAACGCTTCCGTGCCCCATCTTGCGTAAGCCGATGTCACTAGGTCGACTTCTTGGCAATTTGCATTGAGCCGACCTAGTTCCCGTGCGAGGTCTGGAGCGTTGTCGAGGCGGCCATTCCATACCGCCACGGTATTCGTCTCAATATCGTTGGTTCTAGGGGAACCATCGCGAATTGTCGCGGCGGTAAATCCGTGGACGGTGAAGGAAATACCTTCGTCACGATAACTGGTGGAACCCTCCACATCTTGAGTGAAGTGGGTGTTTTCGGGTCTCTCAAGGTTCGAAAGATTTTCGAATGTCCATTGACCATGAATCAGTTGCATTGATCTCACTTCCTTTTGCATCAGCAGCGGTCCAGAACTGAATACATGTCCTGGGTGTAGGACTTGTCGTTCACAACGCGCCCATGGACTTCGACCCACGCGTGCGCGCGGAAAGGCATGTGCTGCGCACCGATGACTAGCTCGGCCGGGATACCGTTGTCTTTTAGCAGGCAGGCCGCGACTGCCGAACGCTGAAGACAGAGAACGTGTTTCCAATACCAGATACAGGCAAGGTCGATGGCCGAACAAATCTTGGTCGTGGCTTGGTCATCGAACGCGATGCGTTGACACGGCCGCCGGCGAACGGCGTCATACAGGCCAGCGAAGTCTTCACGCGCGAGAAATAAGTCAAAGCGAATTAGTGCTACGTAGGCACGGACAGCCAAAAGAAACATGAAGCCGCCCCCTCTCTCACTAAAACGTCTTCGACACGCTGGAAACATCGTCTCGAACCTGATCCCGATATCTCTTCATGCGCCGCGCCAGACTGCGGTAGTAGCCGGCCGTGGCAGGCTCGAGCATTCTGCGGCTGTCCCGCCACAAATCAGTGGAAACTGCATGCGCAAAAATGGCCAAGAAGAGAGATGTGGATAACGTTGTTTCCGGAGCCTCAAATCGGAGCGGCTCCCAGACATCAAGGTACGCGTGAATCAAAGTAGACTTTCCCCGATTGTTGTTGCCGAAAGTCCTCAAGAAATATTCAAGAACGTGGGCAAAGCTAAGAAAGGGATGACCTATGCATCCTTCTGCCCAATCGAGAAAGACAGTCCCGCCGTTCACTGTCATAACGTTTTCCGGATTCAAATCCAGATGACCCAACGTGTCGGGAATCCGCTCTTGCTGCAATGCAAGCAAACCGTCACGCGTGTCGCATTCGAGCTGCTCAATTTCGGAAAGCGAGAGTCTCGTTGGGGTAGTTTTGGTTTGCCGGTCCATCCATTCACGCATCAAGGCAAAGAACGGTTCTACCTGTCCAAGTAGGGCAGTTGTACGAACGTCGCGTAGCTCGCTTCGGAGAATGCCGTCGATCATTTCGATCGAAGCAATTTGCATGCGTGCCAGATCGCGTGCTGCGTTGCGCCACGCGGAAAGGTTTTCCGTTTCCGCAAGCGGTTTTCCCGCGATTTCCAGCATCACCCAAGCATTCCAAAGCGGCTGAGTTGCCAGCACCCGCGGCGAGAAAGCGGGCAGTTTCGAAGACACAAAAACCGTCAGCGGGAATTCACGCGTGTTGGGTTCGCCGACGGCCTTGAACCAGATCGCGTCACCGTCCGTTTCAAACCGAATCAGGCTGAACGAAGGGCTGGCGTTGGACTGTAGAAACTGTCCGGTGAGTCGCAGTGGAATATTCTGGATGCTGTCCTGGACGAAATCCTTAACCGCGAAGAACCATCCGGGCTTATCGAAAGGCGGATGGCTCGTGTTTGCTTCTTTCCTGGTAATTCTCTCGCTCCACATCTGAACTGCAGCAAAATCCGAACTCTCTGCAAAGCACAGACGGCTCGCATCGCCAGCGGAAACCCAGCGCGCCGACTGAGGAGCTTGTGCATCGTGTTGCAGCGCCTCGACAACGTGATACCGGATCGTCGGACCGGTATCGATCAATTCGATTGGGTAGAGGGAATAGACAGCAAGGTGCCACAAAGCCTTGATCTCGGCGTTGAGCGCTTGTGCCGTGCGACGGTCAACCGGAATTTCCACGGTAGGCAGAAACAATCCGGATTCCGTTTCGGAGACGAGGAACTCCGAGGCATTTCTTCGGAGGAGAATGATGCGCCAAGCCACCGGGTTGACGGGAGCCGATTCGGACATGGTTCACTCCAGAGTGGCGGCTCCGCTGTCAGGAAGAAGAGCGTGCCGGTGCAATGCCTTCCGAAACTCATTGAGATCCTGTTTGGCAATGGCTGCCGAGATTTCAAACCGCTGTGCCAGTTCGCCGATGATCGTTTCGTCATCGAGCCCTTTCGCCAAGAGTTCGAACATTGCCGACCCGGATGCGTTGAGGGAAAACATTTTCCCCCGATCAATGTCCATGACGATTCCGCCGTCACCGGAGTGCGTGCTGCGAATCCTGGTATTTCGTGCGGGCATTGGGCTCTCCTGCAGGATGGCGGGTGGCGCTTTGGACGAGTGCACGTTGGCAGATCGAAGTGCGCGTATCCAGTTGGTGCCCCGAATATTCGCAAACGCGAGGTAAACATCTGGAACACAGGCTGGATGCGGTCACAGCCGCTGCCGAACCATGGAGGCATGCAGTCCCCGCGTTCGCTTTTGGTGTTTTTTCTACGGAGTTGGCCGGGGAAGCTTAGAACCGACAGACAGTGCGGAAATTATTTAGCGTTTCCCACCCTGCGGACGACAGCAGCCACTCGGCCAAGCACTTCGACCTCAACGTGATTTCGCAAACTCATGAGCAGCGGGGCGCTAGTCGTGCAGGGCCGAATCAGCAGGGTGTCATTCTGCAACGTACAAGCGGCGCAGAGTCGGCTACCGTCGCGCAATTCGAGGAGGTACAGCGGTTGCGCCCACACGGGCGACGACAGGGACGGGGCAGGTGTCTTGCTTTTGCGATTCACGGCGAGAAAAGCGGCACCCTTCAGGTAGGGATGGGTGAGGCGGGCCGTCGCTCCCGCCCAAAACAGATCACGGACAGACAAATTCGGGAGGCCAAGAAGAGCGGAAAGCGCACCACGAAGAAAAAACGGTATCTCTTCAAAATGGCTCTCCACCGCTCGCAAGAAATAAGAAACAGGTGCCGCGTTATTCCAGGATCGCCTCCCTCGAATATGGATCAGCTCTTCGGGCATCCTTTCCCGTCCGGCGGTTTCTGAAGGTAATCCCGCGAGCGCCGCCAATCCCGCCACGGGCAGGCAATACACAGCGCTCAAAGAAATCAATTTGTGAATGTGTCGTGGAAAAATATCGCGTGCCTCCATATCCGAAAGCGCGCTCGCGGCACAAAAATAGTTTGGATGCTTCAGAACTCGGGCGATCTCCCTGGTTCTCTCTGATGTTTCGTGGAACGACAATCTTGAGCGAACTCGAGCCTGCCGAAGATAGTCGCCGATTCTTCCGCGACCTTCGGATCGGTTGAGAGCAGCGGGAGACCAGTGCCGGGCGGCACTGGAGGATACCGGTGGCGCGCCTCGATAGGCCAGGTTGCGAATTTCGAGGTCGACGATTCCCAGAATGCGCGCTTCCGTTCCCAGCGTCATTTCAACGGGGGCATATGGCACTTGCTTGGAGCAAAGGATAATCCGGCCCGGGCCGCTGGGCCGGAAGCGGCTGCATGTGATGCCGCGACTGTGTTCGATCGCTAGAATGCGCTTGGAATCGGTTTCCTGGGGCAGGGATTCGGCAGCAATACGGGGATCGACGCGGACAACGCTTTCCGGCAACAGATCCGGGTAGGCGTAAGCATCGCCGGTGCCGATTTTGAGGTAACGGAAGGTGGGATTCGTTTTTTCGGCCAGCGCGTCGAGGCGCTGAGTCGTTTTTCGCGAAAGCCAGTGATTGAGCGGTGTTAGTTCGTCTCCCAAAGTGATGCCCGGCGTTTCTTCATACCAAGAAACTTCTGTTTCTGGGTTATAGACGCGCGAATCCAACTCAACCGTCTGATAGCGGGGCCACGACGCCTGGAATCTGGCTGCCGCGTCGAACGAAAATCCGAACACGAGTAGCCAGTCCATGAGCCGGTATCCGGTGAGGACACTCAAAGCAAACAGTTGGTGGAGGCTCGGGCTGAACGAAACGTGATGCAACGCGTCATAAAAATTGGAGGGAATCCAGAGTAAGGAGTTGTCGAAAAACCGAGAACGCGACTGTCTGGATATTTCAGCCAGCGACAACCCTCGCGAGGAGAGGATGGAACGAATTGTAGCCGAAACAGTATTTGGAGACCGCTTGGAGGGGGAGGGCATAGGCCGTCTAGTGCAAGCCGAAGCCGGATTGGTGGAGTGGAAAAACTGAGATTTGACCGCATTTGAGGACAGCCAGCACTGTCCGGAATACGAGACAAACTCAAAAAGTTCGAGGCGTGGCAGGACACTATGCTAAGGTGGCGTCAAGTTAACAGGTATGTATTAACGAATGAAGTTATAACCCAGGGCTACCATGAACGTAAGCAGGCCGACCGAGAGGGCAGGCGCAAAACTGAAGCAACTGCGGAAGAGCCTTGGATTGACCCTCCGAACGGTAGAAGCCCTGAGCCGGCAACTCGCCGACAAGAAAAAGAATTACGATTTCTTTGTCTCGCGTGGGTGGCTGAACAACGTCGAGAACGGAACCTATACACCGGGACCGTGCAAACTCTACTCGCTGGGAGCAATCTACCGAACGCACTGGACGAACCTCTTCGCATTTTATGGTTTGCACCTGAGCGACTTCGAACGGGACCAGGCGATGTTTGCGCCGCCGAAAACACAACTGGCGCCGGACTCGCCGGAAGCCGAGGAAACGATCGTCGTTCCAATGCAATCCCACGATGTCTTGCGGCTGGATCAGACGAATCTTTTTTCAAAGTTGGCGGATATTTGGGGCGAGGTTCCCATACGACTGATTCAGCAATTGGATTTGCGAAACGGTACCTACGGCTTCGTGGGCATGGGTGACCATCGCATGTCGCCGCTTATCCGACCTGGTTCGATTGTGCAGATCGATCAAAATCAGCGAAAAATCGTGAACGTGAAATGGGACAACGAATACGACAGGCCGATCTACTTTTTGGAACTTCGCGGAGCTTACCTCTGCAGTTGGTGCGAGATCGGTGGTGGCTACCTCTCGGCGATTCCCCATCCGAATTCCAAATGCGAGGTTCGCCGTTTCGCTTATCCCCGCGAAGCGGAGATCGTGGGCCGGGTGGTTTGCGTGACCATGCGGCTCGCAGCCTCAGTGTAGACCGCGCGCCTATCTTGGAGAAACAGGCGTTCTACCTTATGCTCTTTCGGAGTTTCCTAGGACTGCAGAATCACTTCCAGAAAGAGTGAGGTAGCCATGATCATCGGCGAACGCCTGCGAGAGATGCGGGAGGAAAAGAAGCTATCCCAGGGCGACATCGAAAAACGCACGGGACTGTTGCGCTGCTATATTTCGCGT